>Trix_p1__coassemble_2271_pt1 | contig 9745 bp, 11 predicted proteins | sample Trix_p1__metabat2_low_PE_021 | metagenome-assembled genome bin Trix_p1 | reverse complement strand
AAATAAAAATTCTAAATTTTTTAAATTTTTTAGATAATATATTTTCCAAAAAATAAAAAATTAATAAAAATAAAAGTATTCGAGTTATTGCATACTCAGCAATAATTAGATAATTATTTTGAAATCCTATACGCAAGCTAAATAGCATTTTTCCTATTAAGAGAAAAAATATGACTCTTAAACTATTACCTTTAGGTATTCTATGTCTGCTATTCAAGTATATAAAGATATTAAACCCTATTAAGCACACTGTTAAAAAATTTAAAAAAATCTCCTGCATTCTAGAAAATTTTACACCTTCTAAATTTAGATATATTTTTTCCCAATTTTTTTGCTTTTTCAAAATATATTCATCTGAATCACCTTTGTATTTTCCTTGTAAGAGGTACTCTCCATTTGGAACATTATAAAACAAACTACCATTTAAAAAATTACGCTGTTTTATTTTCTCTTCTAAAATGTTACCGTTAATTGGAGATAGTGTGTATTCTCCAATATTTCTCTCTAACACTTCAAAATTTTTTATTTTAGGAACCACATATATAAAATCCTTTTTTGTTTTAGATAACTCCAACAATTTAAAGGAAAATAAGATGGTTACTAAAAAAATGAAAATAAGACTTTTTTTGTTCATTTTCTCTCCTTATTATTTTTGTTATATTTTTTATTATATCTTTTCTTGTGAAAAATACATAAGAAAAATATACCCCAATCAAGATTTTCTTTTTATAAGAGAAAATTTGATTGGGGTATTGTTTAGAAAATATTAGAAATTGAGTTTATAAGCTCTCTTTCCAGTAATGGAATCGCTTCTTCGAATTTTAAATTAACTTTATTTGCTGTACTAACCACACGTGTTTGATATTTATTCATATTACCAGAATCTACAGATTTTGTGGCAGCTATTCCTCTTGTTCCTTGTTTTATAAGGTTTACATTGTCTACACCTACTTTTTTATCTGTTTTTTCACTGACTACTATATCTGTTATCATAACATAATATGTGTCTTCAATTAAAGCATCTGCCGCTGTAGCTGCAACACCACCTATCAATCCCAATCCAATTGCAGTATTTGCAGAACCAGTGTTATATGCACCTAAGACTCCACCTATTCCTGCACCAACTAGCCCCGCTTCTGCTGGATTACTATTTTTCAAATCTTCTTTATTTACTTTCAAAATATTAGCTTGTAGCCAATAATTTGCTTTTTTAGGATCAGTTATTACTCTGTATCCTTTTGAAATTAAAAGACTTTTTATACTATTTTCAATATTTAATGGTTTTGGAGTTGTATTTTTTATCTGAACAAAAATGGTTTTATCTCCGATATACTCTGGATTTAGCCAAACTGTTTCCGACATCTGAGTCTGTACCTCTAAGTTTCTTTTTTTCACTACTGTATTTACACTGCTACATCCTGTTAAGAATATCAAAGTTGATATGATAAACAATACTATTTTCTTCATCAATGTCACCTCTAATTTATATATTTTTAGTTTATTATAACCATTAAATTTTTTTTTGTAAATAAAAGTTACATGAAATCCCACATTTGTTTACATAAAATATCTGTTTTAATGTACAAAATTTGATATTTTATTAACTTTTATGCCAGTTTTTAATAAGATTATTAATTTTTTTAGTTGTTTCAAAAGTATTATTTGCACCAACTAATTCAGAAACAAGGCAGATAGATTTTGCTCCCATAGATAAAACTTTATCTATATTATTTTCCTTAATTCCTCCAATTGCAACGTAGGGAAGACTGATATTTTTATTTATAAAGTCTAGATATTCTAGTGTGACTGGGTCGCCTACATCCTCTTTAGTTTCTGTATGAAAAATTGGACCCACACCGATATAGTCAGCTCCATCTGCGATAGCTTGTTGAGCTTCTTGAGGATTATGAGTAGAAATTCCAATAATTTTATCATATCCCAAAATTTTTCTTACTTCTCTTATAGGAAGGTCATCCTGCCCCAGATGAATTCCATCAGCTTCGGATAAAAGAGCGATATCTAAGTAGTCATTAACTATAAAAAGTGCCTTATATTTTAGTGTTAGTTTTCTTAAATCTTGTGCTTCTCTTAGGAGTTTTTTTGAATCTCTGTTTTTCTCTCTGTATTGTAGAATTTTAGCACCACCTTTTAAAAGATCTTCACAGTATTCTAAAAAATTTTTGTCTTTTCCAGATTTTGAATCTGTGATTGCGTAAACTCCGGTAGGTAAATCAAATTTTTTCATTAAAAAACCTCCAATTCATTTTCATATTTTTTCTTAATTCATAATAGAGTAATCACTAATAAGGACATTTTACGGTAAATGAAAAAAAAATCAAATAAAATTTTCTTTTTTTCTTAAAAGTGATATAATGTTCCAAGTGAAATTATGAAAGGAAAAGACTATGAAGCAGGAAATATTGAGGTACTTAAAATTAGTATTGGGGTTATTATTATGTGCATTGGGAGTTGTAACTATTTTAAACTCTAATTTAGGACTATCTCCGTGGGACGTTTTAAATCAAGGATTGAATAGAAGTATTGGAATAACGTTGGGAGAGGCAAATCTTCTAGTCGGTGCTGTTGTTGTTCTACTCAGTATGTTTTTAAAACAGCCAATTGGAAGCGGGACTGTAATAAATTTTTTATTGGTGGGGATATTTATTGATATGTATATCTATTTAGATGTAGTGCCTAAGGGAGATATGTTACTAAAAAAAATCTTTATTTTAGCAGTGGGTATACTAATATTTAGCTATGGTTGTTATGTGTATATTTCAACTGGACTTGGATGTGGTCCAAGAGATGGACTGATGGTAGTTTTAACTAAAAAATCGAGTCATCCACTGTGGAAAATAAAAACTTGTATAGAGATTGTTGTATTAGGAATTGGATATGTTTTAGGAGGTACAATAGGAGTTGGGACTGTAGTTTCATCTCTTTGTGTAGGACCATTGATTCAATATTTTTTTAAGCTTAACAGTCAAGACATAAAAAAATTAGAACATAGAAGCTTGATATCAGAATTTAAGTTTTTAAAAGGAAAAGTATTAAAATAAAGTAAAGAAGGAAGATTTAATCTCTTCCTTCTTTTTGTATCCAGAATAGAATATCTTCATACACCTGAGATTTATTTAGCTCATTTAGAATTTCATGTCTACAATTTTTATAGAGTTTTAAGGATAAAAGTTTGAATCCTAAATTTAAGTAAAAATTATAAAGAGATTTTACTCCTATGCCGTAAAGACCAATTGGATCATCTTCTCCAGAGATAATTAAAATCGGTGTTTCTCTATCTATGAAGTTGAAACTTGGCTTATTGTAAAGTTTGGATAAAAAATCTAAAAAATTATAATAAAACTTAGACGTATAGCTAAAACCACAGTGAGGGTTATTCAAAAATTCCTTGACAACTTCAGGGTTTCTACTTAACCAAGATGAACTATTTTTACCTTTTTCTTTTACTCTAGAATTGGTACCTAAAAAAATAATATTATTAAAAATTTTTTTTGGATTATTAGTAAAGAAAGAGATTGATTTAAAGAGAATCTTTCCAATAAAAGTCATAAATTTTCTTTCATAACAGCTTCCCATAAAGATGTAACTAAACTTTTCTTTAGAATATACTTTCATATGTTTTTGGGCTATGAAAGATCCCATACTATGTCCTAAAATACAGATGGGTAGATTAGGAAACTGTTCTTTTAATTTTTTGCTTATATTGACTTGATCAAAAACTAGAATGTCAAAAGAACCACTAAAAGCTCCTAAAGTTCCATTTTTTAGAGCATCTTCACCATGTCCTCTATGGTCGGATAGAACAACGATATATCTATTTCTATTCAAAAAATCTGCAAAGTCCATATATCTTTTAGAGTATTCACTCATACCATGTATTATTTGAACAATTCCGATAGCAGATTCACAATTATTGTAGATTATTTCGATTTGAATCGCCTCCTTTTTTCTCCTATCTGAAAAGAGAATATAAATAAGTCGAATAGATTGTTAAAAATAGAAGACCATGGATTCTATTTAATCTATAATTTCTTAAAACAAATGCCAAAAGAAGAACGGATGCAACCATATTTAGAATTAAATCTATAAACGCACTGCTTGGAACATTTATAGGGGTGATAACAGCTGATATCCCCAAGATGAAGAATGTATTAAAGATATTAGAACCGACAACGTTTCCGATAGCAATATCAGTATTTTTCTTAAGGGCAGCAACTACGGAGGTCGCCAATTCTGGTAAAGATGTTCCTAAAGAAACAACTGTAATAGAGATTACTCTTTCGGAAATTCCAAAGTTTCTAGCAAGATTGACGGCAGAATCAACAATGAATTTTCCTCCAAAAACTAGAAGAATAAATCCAAGGATTGTTACGCCGATAGCGATAGGTAGAGAGTAATTTTTTACTTCTAGCTCGCTTTCTTCTCTGTTTATAACAGTTAGATAGGTGTTATACATAAGAAACAATATGAAAAACCCTAGTAGGATAACTCCATCAAGTTTACTTAAAATTCCATTTTTAGATAAAAGATACGTTAAAACTGAAGCAAAAACTGCTATTGGTATTTCAAATTTGACAGTATTTCTAGAAACGGTCAGTGGATAGATAATAGCTGTAATTCCTAAAATAACAAGGATATTTATGACATTACTTCCAATAACATTTCCTAAAGTAATAGCAGATTTCCCATTTAGGGCTGAAATAACGTTTACGACAAGCTCTGGTGCAGAAGTTCCAAAAGCTACAATTGTAAGTCCAATAACAATATTCGGAATGTTGAATCTTTTAGCTATGACAGAAGCACCATCAACAAGATAATTCGCTCCCAAAACTAGAAAGATAACTCCAACAAGTAAAATAATTAAAGATAACATAATTCCTCCTGAGTTAAACTAAGCTTCTAATCCATTTATATGACATAACACGTGGATAAGTTATTGCACATTTGACAAGCTCTTCTAAACAGATTATGAAGTATAAAGTCGTTATAGATAGTTCAGGGATGAAATGAATAGCTGTGAAAGCCGTAGGAATTCCTATAATCCAAATTCCAATCATCTCAGTTGTGATCGCATAAACAACGTCTCCACCACCTCTTAAAGTACCTATTACCTGTATAATAGCATAAAATCTTGCAGGAATAAAGAGTGCCATTATTTTTAAAACGGCAATTACATTTTTAGCAGTTTCGGGAGTTATTTTAAATATTCCTGCAAAAATAGGTGAAATAAGATAGAAGATGATACCGATAACTACTCCCAAGAAAACTCCAAATTGAGAGATTTTTATAGAAAGAAAGTGAGCTTCCTCTCTTAAACCAGCACCAATTTTATTTCCAATGATTATAGCTGAAGCAGCTCCAATACCAATACCAAATATATTAAACATATTATTGACAGTAATTGCAATTTGCATGGTTGCAGTAGCATTAACACCGAGCTTAGCATAAGCAATGGAATAGGTTGAAATTCCTAAAATCCACATGATGTCATTAAAAATAACTGGAGAGGCGATTCTAAAGAACTCATTTAATTTTTTTATAGATAGTTCTTTTAAACTATGAAATTTTGTGGCAATAACATTGTTGTAGTTATAAATCATAAATAAAATAAAACTAAGCTCCATAGCTCTAGAAATAGTTGTTCCTAAAGCAGCACCAGCTACTCCCATTTTAGGAGCGCCCAATTTACCAAATATAAAAATATAATTTAAAAGACCATTAAAAGCAATTCCAACAATACTTCCATACATAGGTAATTTAGTTTGTGCTGTACTTCGTAAGGCCATTGAATAAGCTAGAGTTATAGATGATAGAATATAGCTTACAGCAACAATTCTTAAGTAACTAATCCCTAAGGAAGTAACAACTGGGTCATTTAAAAAAATATGGATTATATTTGCCGGAAAAATAAATGCTACTGCAGCAAATAGAATAGAGACTCCAAGGGAGATTATAAGAGATAAATCCAAAAATTCATGGATTTTTTTTACATCTTTTTTACCCCAAAGTTGGGACATAAAAATAGAAGCTCCCATTCCGATACCAGCTACCGAGTAGAAAAAAATCATATAAAACTGGTTGGATAAGCCAACTGCAGCAATTTCGCTTTCTCCAAGTTTTCCAACCATAATGTTATCAAGAAGATTTAATGATGCTGTGATTAAACTTTGTAAAATGATGGGAATGGCTAGAGCCATTAACATTTTAATAAAACTTTTTTCGAATTTAAACTTTTGAAACATACGACACTCCTTTTGTAAATTAAAGAGCAGATGGGTTATAAGCTGCCCATCTGCTCTTTTATATTGTATTTTATTTTTTCTTTTTAATTTTTCCCTTAATTTTTTTTCTAGGTTTTTTCTTGTTTTTTTCATCTTTGTATTCTGTATAAGACTTTATATGTTTATATTTTTCTATTAACAGGGGATTTTTAGCAACAGAGAAACCAAACTGACCGATAGGTTTTTTAGACATTGGGAAATACTCACCATGACAGTAGTTAATTAAATTTGCCCATTCAAAATGAATCTTACCCTTTTCATCAATAATATTTTTATTGATATGAGAACCAACCACTTCAGCTAAAAATAAATCGTGAGTTCCAAGAGGTATAATTTGTTTAACCTTACATTCAATGTTTATAGGAAACTCCTCTAAATATGGTGAATTAACATATTCTCCGGGCTTAGCTGTCAATCCAAGATGTTTGATTTTATCGACCTCTCTTCCAGAGATAACTCCACAGTAATCAGTTTCTCTCACTTGGAAAGTATTAGGTAGGTTGACTGTGAATTCCATTGTTTCTTTGATGTATTTGTACGATAATCTCTCAGGTCTAATAGAGATAGAAAGCATGGGAGGATTAGTACAAATAGTACCAGTCCATGCAACAGTAAATGCATTATTTACTCCATCTTTATTTCTAGATGTTATAATTACAGTAGGAACAGGATTTAAAACTACACTTCCTTTAAATAGTTCTTTTGTCATATATGATAGCTCCTTACTTCTCTCTTTATTTTATCTCTATTATTATACAATATTAATTATTTAATGTCTATAATATCATACGGATATTTAGAAAAATCTTGTAAATTTAAAAGAAAAAATATATTATTATAGAATAAGATAATAAATAAAAAGAGGTGAAGAAAAATGGCAAGAAGATTAAGATGTGATGTAGGATTTGCAGATAGTTTGTTATTTTTACTGGGATGGACAATTTTAGTCATAATAACTTTTGGCTTAGCCTCTCCATTCTTTTTATTCTCCCTTATAAAGTTTATGATAAATAGAACTGTCATTGTGGAAGAATAGCAATGAATATGAAAGCTATTAAATAGGGACTTAAATAATTAAAAAATATTAAAAACATCAAAGAACTATTAGGAGAGGAGTTTATATGAAAAAATATTTAATATTATCAGTTTTATCAGTAATGATTTTATCAGGTTGCTCAAATGTTGGATCGAATACAATTGGATCAACAACAGTTGGAGCAGGTGCAGGAGCACTTTTAGGGCAAGCAATAGGTGGAGATACAGAAGCTACTCTTTTAGGGGCAGGAATAGGAGCAGCAGCTGGAGCTTTAGTTGGTTCAGTTCAGGATCAAACACAAGCTATAAAAGATACTAACCAACAACCATATTACAATAATCAGCCGCAATACAACCAGCCACAATATAATCAACCACAATACAATAAACCTTACTATAGTCAGCCTTATTAAGAAGAACTCCAGTTGAAGGAGATAGAAAATGAATTCAAAAACTACAAGTAGAAAATTGTCGGGTAATATCGTATTACAAAGTGTTTTGGATGAAAAAATATTGGAAGTTTATAGTGCTCTAAGAGCTAATAGACTATCCAAAGAGGAACTCTTAGCTATGGCTGACGAACTTGAAAACGAATACGGTGCGATAGTGAATGCTAACTTTGTTAGAAGAACTGTAGTGTTTTATGAGATGAAAGGAAAGCTCAGAAAGGATTAGGAGTAAAAAAGGTTTTAATGAAAAAATGTAGCCCTGTTAGGAGCTACATTTTTTTATAAATTTTATTTCTTAGTTGATATACAAAACGAGTCATACTCCTTTGTCAATAACTCTTTTACTTTTTCTTTCATGCTAGATAATTTTTCATCAGGTATTGAAGGAGAAATTATTTTAATAGCTTTAACGTATCTATCTAAAATTTCATCTATTTTTTTATCAACATTTGCCTTATTACTTTCCAAATTTTCAGGAGTCATAGTGGATAAGAAGCTTGTTAAAGCCTTATATGAAGTGTCGGTTGTTGACTTTATTAAAGTTTTTGTAGACTCAATTTTATCAGCAGTTATATTTGAACTAATATTTTTCATATCTTGTTCAACTTGGTCTAAAGATTTTTCAATCATATTTAAAACAGAAACATAGGCTTGATTATCTCGATTATTCGCAGTAGTTTCCACTTTAGCAACAGATTCTTTCAAGTAGCTTAAAATTTTAGCTTCTTTAGCTGTAAGAGTCGCATTTCCAGAAGTTATTTTATCAAGTAATGATTGAGCAGAATCTAAATCAGTTTTAAGAATATTTATAAATCCAAGTTCCAAATCTTTAAAATGTTGTGGTGGAACTTTATTCTTAATCTCATCTATAATATCTTCAATATCTTTAACAATAGTAGCTAATAAATCACTCAATTGATTTTCAATTTCGACAATTTTGCTAGAATCTATATCTTTTAATATTTGCGGTACGATAAAGTTTATATTGTCTAGTTGTAATTTGGTGATAGTGCTAATATCTTTTAAATTTTCTGAATTACTTTTTTTAGTAATACCTTTTAAAACAAATATATGCTCTTTGATAAACTGAATAATTCTATCGTTGATCAATGATAAATCTTCTGAGGGAATAACTCCTGCTAAGTTTGTAAAAATTTTAGTAACTTTATCAGATGTATCCATACCCAAAGTTTTTAATTTTTTTTGGATTTCCAAATAGGAATCTTCTCCTAAATCATTTTTTAGTGGTTCAATCAAGGAATTAAAAGCAGTTATATTGTTTTGATAGAAACTCAGAACTTCGGCTTCTATAGTTTTTTCTTCACTTTCAAAAGTGCTGTAGCTTTTTTCACACTCCTCAATAAAGTTTGTTAAACTTTTTTTGAAGAAGTGTTTCAATTCGAATGACACTATTGGGTGAAAACGATACTTACTTTCCAACAGTGTTGTTTCAAGGTGAATATTACATTTATTATCACCTATTGCAGTAAGGTGTAAATTAGTTTCTATTTTGAATTTATCGCCTTCTGTAAGTATAAAATCTAATCCTTTATTAGCTTGAGGTTTTTTTAGATATAGTTTATGTGTCGTATTCCCAAATGTTATGTCTAAAAGAAATGCTTCGTCATCTACAGTAGCATTAACTTTTGTATTTAAAATATCTTTTACCTTGAGATCTTCGTAAGATTTGCTTGAATTTTTTGCTCCAACTAGCCATTTTTTAAAATTTTTAGGATTTAAAGCGAAAAGTTCTGCAAACAACGGAGGTACATTGATAATCCTATCCTCTACGATAAGAGGTTGTTTACTTGTTTTAACATCGTTCATACTTAACCACTCCCTTATAAAAAATTAATATGTTACATTTAATCTACAAATAAAAATTAAAGTTTCTTTTTTATTATTAAAATTTATTTCTATAGATTTATTTATATAAAATATTAAGCAATTATAGTTTAGTTT
>Trix_p1__coassemble_2224_pt1 | contig 10075 bp, 9 predicted proteins | sample Trix_p1__metabat2_low_PE_021 | metagenome-assembled genome bin Trix_p1 | reverse complement strand
CCTTATCAAAAAATTGATGTGTATCAAAAATAATGTGGTTAGAGAGAACAAACATTTTAAAATTTATTTTTGTTGCGGATTTATTAAAAAAACTGTTATCTTAAGAACTACAGTATTTTATTTTTTAGGAGGGATTTTTTATGAAAAAATTATCATTAATTTTGGGAGCTTTATTAGCTGTGGGGACAGTGGCTCAAGCAAAAGAACAGATGATAGTAGCGCCACCAGTGGTTGAGGAAGTAGAGATTGTTGAACCAGTGGCACCAGTAGTGGAAGAGATTGTAGTACAAGACACTTTTAGACCATCTGGATACGTAGGATTGGAGTATAAGGCTTATGGTAATACAGAAGGGCATGGCGATAAGATAAAGCCTATTCCGTTGCCACAAGATGAGTGGCATAGGGGAGCAAACAAATATTCAAGATTACAGACGACATTTGGAGTTCAGGCAACAGAAAACTTCAGATTAGAAGGAAGGGTAAGAGATTATAGTGATTTAGAAAAAAATGATAACAGTAGAGTTAATAAGAAGACAGGAACAGAGACAAGATTAAGAGGATTTTATAAACATTCAGATTTGTTGACTTCAAGAGTTGAATATAAGGATTATACCTCAAATGATGAGTTATATGCGTATCAACTGAGAGTGACACCGTATAGAAATGAAGGTGGTATTGTGGATATGTTTACGATAGCACCAAAGTATGCATATAAAAAATATAAAAATGGAACAGATTATAGAAATACAGTTGGAGCAGACATATATTTAACAGGAAATTTACCGTTAGGATTCACATGGGAAAATAATATATATTTGGATTATAATATGTATAATAAAGATGTTCTAGTGAAAGGGATAGATAATAGTGGTAGATTACAAAAAAAAGATAAAGAGTTTGTAGCGACATGGGAATTCTATCTATATAATACTGTTGCTCTGTATACAGCTGACTCATATAAAGTTGATTTCAATTTTGAGGGAGGATACGATCCGTATGTGTTGACTCAGTATAAAGGACAAAATTTAGTTGAAGGAACATTGAGAAAGGATAAAGAAAGCTATAGTTTGTATACATCAATGGATATCTCATTAACATATAATGTAACAGATTATTTAACAATAAAGACAGGAGCAGGAGCAGAGTATAGAAATTGGGATATCGAGACTAGATCTAGGGCAAAAAATTGGAGATGGCAACCATTTGCTTACGCAGCTATGAACGTTAAATTTTAATTAAAAATATTATAAAATGATTGTGTAAAACTTATAAAGCAAGTAAAAAAGATGGGCGATTTATTAACTATCATAACTGATAGAGTAAGTCGCCCTATTATTATATATTTATTTGAATTTTGTTTCTCCATCAAGTGTCATTATAGCTCCATATAAATCAGGTCGTCGATCTCTAAATAGTCCCCAGAAAGCTCTATAGTCATCAATAGCAGCTAAGTCCAGTTCAGCTATGATAAATCCTTCGGAAGTTCGATTCATCTCTGCAATTTTAGCTCCAGTTTGGTCAGTTATAAAAGATGATCCATAAAATTTAACACTGATTTCATCTACATGTTCTTGACCTGTTCTATTAGCACAAACTAAAGGAGTTAGATTGGCGCCAGCGTGTCCTTGCATAACTCTTTGCCAATGATCTTTTGTATCCAGTGTTGGGTCACTAGGCTCAGAACCTATAGCTGTGGGATAAAATAGAATTTCAGCTCCCATTAAAGACATACATCTAGCTGCTTCTGGGAACCATTGATCCCAACATATAGCAACACCAATTTTAGCATATTTAGTTTTCCAAACTTTAAAACCAGTATCTCCAATGTTGAAGTAAAATTTTTCTTGATATCCACTTACATCATCAGGTATATGACTTTTTCTATAAACTCCTAAAATTTCTCCATCAGCATCTATTATAGCTATAGAGTTATATCTTGCGCCATGTTTTCTTTCATAAAAACTAATTGGTAAAACAACCTGTAATTCTTTTGCAACTTTTTTAAAGTAATTAACTGCTGTAGCGAGTTCTACTTCTATGGCAAATTGCATATATTCTGCTTTTTCTTTTGCACAAAAATAAACTCTCTCAAACAACTCAGAAATTAGGATTATTTGAGCTCCTTCAGCAGCAGCTGCTCTAACTTGTTTTTCTGCTTTGATTATATTTTCATCAACATTCCATCCGTAAGATAATTGAATTGCTGCTACTTTTACTTTTCTCATTTAAGTTCCCTCCTTCAATTAAAAACTTTTTCCATAAGGCATTTGTTGAGTTATACAGTGAACACATCCACCACCTACAATAATAGGCATTCCATCTACAGGAACTACTTTTCTATCAGGATAAGCTCTTTGGATAGCTTCCAATGCCTTTTTATCAGTTTCTTCAGCGTCACCACCAAAAATTGGAACGATGACCCCACCAGTTACTGGAAGGTAATTTATGTAGCTCAATGTAAGAAGTTGACCATCATAGTATCTAATAGGAGGTTTTTCAATTTCTATAATTTCAAAAGGTAATCCACTTGCTCTATCTTTAAACTCTTTTAGTATTTTCATATTCTCTTGGAAAATTTCATAATCAGGGTCTTTTTCATCATAACAAGCTTGAATAATAATAACTCCAGGTCTGACAAAACATGCAGTGTTGTCAACATGACCATCAGTTAAATCACCATATAAACCTGATTTTAACCAAATAACTTGCTCTCCACCTAAATATTCTTCAAGTAAAGTTGTCACTTCATCTTTTGTGAATCTAGAATTTCTAGATTTAGTAAGTAAAACAGATTCTGTTGTTAAAATAGTACCTTGTCCATCAGAATGGATTGATCCTCCTTCTAAAGCTAGTGGAGAAGTAAATAATGGAACGTCATAAAATATACTTAAGTGATCAGGAACTCTACCATCATTGTAATGAGTTTGATATTTTTCTCCATAGGATGTAAATCTCCACTTAACTGCTGCAAGTTCTTCATTATCATTTAATAAAAAAGTGGGACCATTATCTCTAACCCATGAATCGTCAATAGGTAAACACAGTACTGTCACTTTTTCTCCACACATCTCTTTAACTTCATGTAAAAGTTCAGCAGGAGCAATCATAACCAACTCTTCAAACTCCGCAATAGCTTTTGCTACATTGGCATATCCTTTTTTAGCTGCATCAACTCCGTCAGGCCAAACGGGAGTTTTACTGTTTTTCCCATCTCTAACAGGCCATTGCATAAAAGTACGTCTTCTTTTTTCCCATTCACCAGGCATTCGATAACCAAGCTCTCTAGGTGTTTTACAACAAGTTCCAAACATAATACTAACCTCCTTGATAGCGATATTGATTTAAAAATAAATTTAATTATTATAAATCACTTGCATTATTCATTTTATTTTTTAGATTTCTTTTTATTTTTTAGAAAATGTTTACATACATATTTAAAAAGATATAAAATTTCAAGGAAAATAACTTGAAAGTCTGAATATTTAGATAAATAATAATTAGGAGAGGTAGATATGGATAATCTTAGGGAGGATTTAACAGCTATCAATGAGAATGATATTTTATATTTAGCGAGTTATGTGGGGAAATTGGTACTGGAATCCGGTGGAGAAACCTATAGAGCAGAGGATATGGTAGACAAAATATGTAATCACTATGGGCTTGAATCCAATTCTTTCGCAGTTTTATCTAGTATTTTAACAACAATAAGAGGAAGAGAGAGACGTTTTTTTACAAATATAGAAAAGATAAGAATGAGAACTATAGATGTGGAAAAAATTTCTAAACTTAGTTCATTGGTACGAGATATAGATAGCTATAGTTTTAAAGAATTTCTTGAAAAATTAAAGGAGATTGATGGCGAACAGGCATATGGGTTTTTATATGTGTTACTAGGTAATTGTATTGCAGCAGGAGCCTTTGCATATTATTTTGGTGGGAATAGAGGAAGCTGTTTTGCAGCAGTTATTGGAGCTATATCAATATCACTTTTAGGATATTTTTCTGCAAAATTGATGATAAACAAATTTTTCTTAAATTTAGTGGGAGGCATGGTTTGTTCTTTTTCAGCATACGCCTGTTTTTTATTAGGGATAATTCCAGAAATTTCAGTAACAATAATTTCCACATTGATGTTACTAGTTCCCGGAATTGCTTTTACAAATTCTATTAGAGATTTAATAACAGGAGATTTAGTTTCAGGAATCGCTAGAGGAGTCGAAGCATTTATGGTAGGGACAGCATTAGCTATAGGGTCTGGAATAACATTATCCATTATAAAAACATTGGGAGGCTTATTATGAGAGTGATAATTGTTCAAGTTATATCATCAATTATTGCAACTTATGGTTTTGGAATAATATTTAATGTGAAAGGTATGAAGAATTTATACGGAAGCTTTGGTGCTGGAATTGGGTGGTTAGTATATAGTCTATTAAATGAAAGGGGATTTACATATTTTATTTCATACATAGCGGCATCTTCAACAATAACAATATATTCTGAAATTTTATCAAGAAGATTAAAAGTACCAACAGTATCGTTTCTATATCCATGTATGATACCCTTGGTTCCTGGAGGGGGAATATATTATACTATGTACTATATAGTACAAGATAGTATAACAAAAGCAGTAGAAAAAGGGATAGAAACGTTTATCATTTCAGGATCAATCGCAATTGGAATTTTAACAGTATCAACATTTTCGCAAATTTACTACTATATCATGAAAAAAGAGTTAACACAAAACTTATAGGGATTAAATATTAGTGGAATACAAAAAATTATGGTTGGGTGATAAATAATGAAAAAAAATAATAATTTTTTTTTAAAATGTATTATTGTGGGTATTTTAACTGGTTTTGTTGTGATTATATATAGATTATCTTTAGGAAGAATTAATAAATTTCGAAGAGTATTTTTTGAAAATTTAAAAATAAATTTCACTATTGTCGACGGATTGATAATTTTTTTATTTTTATTAATAAGTTCATTATTAATAGGTTATATAATAACGAAGCATCCGTTATCTCGAGGGGGTGGAGTAGCTTTTGTAAAAGGTGATGTTGAAAATAACATTGATTTTAGTAGTTCCAATAAAATAATTATTAAAGAGATTGTTTTTAAATTGGTTGGAGCTATATTGGGGATTTCCTCAGGACTTTCTTTTGGAATTGAGGGACCATCTATAGAACTTGGCGGAGAAGTAGGACAAGGGGTTGGAAACTATAGTAAAAGTGAAGAAAAAGAGAAAAAATTTTTAATAACTGCTGGAGCTGCGGCGGGGTTGGCTGCAGCGTTTAATGCTCCTTTAAGCGGAATAGTTTTTGCTTTTGAACAGATAATAAAGTCTGTTTCACATAAATATCTGGTGGCTATATTAATATCATGTTCTATTGTAGGTTGGTTAACTAATTTGGTTTTTGGAGTAAATCCATTTTTTTATATAGACATAGTTTCACCTCTTAAATCTATGGATTATTGGTTAATTATAGTGTTTGGATTATTGGTTGCTATGATAGGGAAAATATTTTTTTTGACTTCAGCGGTATTAAGAAAAATGAACTCCTTGATAAAAATTCCAATCTATTTTAAACTATTTATCCCACTTTCAATTGGAATAGTTGTCAGCACGTTCTTTTTTGATTTCACAGGAGAGGGATATTTCATAACAGATAAAATTTTGCAATTTGAATATAGTTTATTTTCTCTTGTGTGTATATTTATATTTAAATCACTGTATTTTCTTTATTCAACTTCAACAGATATTCCGGGAGGAACTTTTGTACCTCTTATTAGTATAGGAGCGATAGTTGGTAAGATTTATGGATTTTTAATTGTAACGTATTTGAATTTTCCGCAGGACTATACTATCTTTTTTATTATTTTGGGAATGTCCTTGCTTTTAACTTCAATTGTGAGAGCTCCAATCACTGGAATTATTTTAATTATAGAAATAACAGGGGCAAATGCTCTATTTTATCAATTGGCTTTAGCGACAATATCTGTTTCGTTTTTTTCAGTGTTGTTTAATATGTCACCAATTTACGATTCGGCCTTAAAGCAATATTTGTCTTCGATAGGATATGGAAAATCAAAAGAAAATTAAAAAATATTTTATTTCCAAAAGGAAATGTTACACAAAAAATGAACAATAGGGTATTAATGACAAAAAATATTTTATAGGAGGGTTTGATTATGGCAATCAATGCTGATCTAACTAAAAAACAGTTGACATTATTTGGATTTTTCTCAATAACAGCTTCAATGGTTATGGCTGTTTATGAATATCCAGCTTTTGCAACTTCAGGATTTTCATTACTTTTCTTTTTACTATTTGGTGGAATATTTTGGTTTATTCCAGTTGCGCTTTGTGCGGCTGAAATGGCAACAATTCCGGGATGGGAAACAGGTGGAGTCTTTACTTGGGTTTCGGAATCTTTAGGTGAACGTTGGGGATTTGCGGCAATATTTTATCAGTTTTTCGAAATAACAGTTGGATATATCCCGATGCTTTATTTTATCAATGGATCGTTATCATATCTATTTGACTGGCCTGGTTTAAATATGAGTCCTCACTTAAAACTTATTTCAATTTTGGTTGTATTTTGGATTCTAACATTTTCTCAGCTTGGTGGAACTAAGTATACAGCTAAGATAGCAAGAGTTGGGTTCATATTTGGTATTGTAATACCGGCGATAATCCTAATTGTTTTGGCGATAGCCTATGTTATAGCAGGAAATCCTATATATATGGAAGTTAGTTGGAATTCATTTTTCCCAGATTTTTCTAACATTAACTCTTTAGTTATTTTAGTATCGTTTATCTTAAGTTATATGGGAGTTGAAGCTTCAGCTTCTCACGCTAACGAAATGGCTAATCCTAAAAAGCAGTACCCAATCGCTGTATTTATGTTGGTTATTATAGCTATTGTTATAAGTTCTGCAGGAGGATTATCGATAGCTACAGTTATTCCATTAAATGAGATAAATCTGAGTGCTGGAGTTAATCAAACTTTTGCAACATTAATTAATCATTATGGAAATAATTTAGATTGGATTGTTAGGATTATAGCTGCATTTATCGGACTTGGAGTTCTAGCGGAAATCAGTGCTTGGATAGTTGGACCGTCAAGAGCTATGTATGTAGCAGCACAAAAAGGGATTTTACCGCCAATGTTTAAAAAAGTTAACAAACATGATGTGCCAGTTCCTTTAGTAATGCTTCAAGGAGTTATTGTAACTATTTGGGCAATTGTTTTAACATTAGGTGGTGGTGGAAATAATATGTCCTTCATGACAGCAATGTCGTTAACAGTGGTTATTTACTTAATGACATATTTCTTACTATTTATAGGATACTTAGTGTTAGTTTTAAAAAGAAAAACAACAGATGCACAGGCGGGATATCAGATTCCAGGCGGAGTTGTATTCAAGTGTATTGTAGGGGCAGCAGGATTTTTAACATCTTTGTTTGCTTTTATAATATCGTTCTTTCCACCAAGTAATATTCCGGGTGGAAATACAGGTGAATATGAAACTATATTGACTATAGGATTTATAGTTGTTTTGGTTCTTCCATTTATAATATATGAATTTAGAGATAAAAAAAATGCGACAGGAATAGAACCTACAAGAATTACAACAGCAAACGCTCCTGAGCACCATTTCTTTGGACATCCTAAAGCGAGAGGAGAGTTCCATATTACTCCACATCCAGATGATATAATGGATCAAGATGATGGAGCTAAAAAAGTTGATGATCAAAAAGAGGTTGAAACTAAACCAGAAGTTGATAAGGACAAAGAAGCAGAGAAAGAGGAAAAATAAAAGTAGTTAAATGTGGAGGAAAAAATGAATCAAGATGTATTGAGTAAGATAGTTGAAAACAATAAGGGACTAGTATCTCAAGGTGCTGTGGCAACATATATACCAGAGCTAGCTAAAGTTAATAAAAATTACTTAGGTGCAGTTATTGCATTTCCAGATGGAAGTATGTTGTCTGCTGGAGATACAAAAATTAGATTTGCCATAGAGAGTATATCTAAAACAGTTGTTCTAGCTTTGGCTTTGTTGGATAATGGAGAGGACGGAGTATTTAAGCACGTTCATAAAGAACCTTCAGGAGATTCTTTTAATTCGATAAAAAAACTTGAGACAGAGTCGGATCACTTGCCAAGGAATCCATTTATAAACGCAGGAGCTATTATGACAGCTTCTTTAATAAAAGGAAAAAATCCGGAAGATAAATTTAATAGAATTTTAGAATTTATGAAGAAAATAAGCGAAGATGATTCTCTAGAGTTAGCTACAGATATCTATTTAAGCGAAAAGGCTACTGGTGATATAAACCGAGCTTTAGCTTATTATATGAAAGGACAAGGTGTCTTAAAGGGAGATATAGAAGAGATTCTAGATGTTTACTTTAAACAATGTTCAATATATGTAACTACAGAAAGCCTGGCTAAAATTGCAAGATTTTTTGCAGGAGGTGGAGTTTTATTGAATGGTGAAAGAGTTATTCCTAAAAAGTATGCACAGATAGTTAATGGTTTAATAGCAACTTGTGGAATGTATGATCAAAGTGGAACATATTTGGATAATGTTGGAATTCCGGGAAAATCTGGAGTTGGTGGAGGTATAATTTCACCAGTGTCAAGTAAAAAAATAGGTATTGCGGTATTTGGACCAGCATTAGACGCTGAGGGAAATAGTGTTGCAGGTATAGGCATAATGAAAGATATCTCAAAAGAGATGGAACTAGACATGTTTTAAAAAATTAAGAAGGGTCTCTTAATCAAGAGACCTTTTTGAAATAGGAGGTATATCTATGTTTCAAGGTGTAGTGCACGGAAATGTGGCCTTTATGGTGATAGCAACAGTGTTGGTATTTTTTATGACTCCTGGATTGGCATTTTTTTATGGAGGATTGGTAGAAAAAAAACACTCATTAACTTTGATGTTACAAATTTTTATCTCTATAGGAGTTGTAACTATAATGTGGGTTTTTGGAGGATTTAGCTTAGTATTTGGAAAAACAATAGGTGGAATAATTGGAAACCCATTTCAATTCATGAATTTTAAAGATGTAATTTTTCAAGTAAATACAACTTATGGGTTGACAATTCCATTTTTAATGTTTTTCATGTATCAATTAATGTTCGCAATAATAACATTACCTTTGATGACAGGTTCAATAGTTAATAGAATAACTATGGGGGCCTGGATAAAATATCTTGTTATTTGGATGATTTTGGTTTACTTTCCTGTAGCACATTGGATATGGGGAGAAGGATTTTTAGCAAAAATGGGATTTGTAGATTTTGCCGGAGGAACTGTCATTCATGTTTCGGCGGCATTTTCTGGATTAGGTGCACTTTGGGTTCTTGGAAGAAGAAAGGTTATAACTGGAAAAGGACCTTTTAATATGGGACTTGTAGCTATTGGAGCTGGAATATTAATGTTTGGGTGGTTTGGATTCAATGCAGGAGGAACTTTAGCTGCTGCAGGGACAACAGCAATTGTTTTCACAAATACTGGCGTGGCTTGTGCAAGTGGTATGATTGTGTGGGCGATAATGTCCTATTCAGAAAAGAAAAAATTTTCATTTTTAGATCCTTTAGTTGGAGCAGTCGCGGGGTTAGCTACGGTAACACCAGCTTCGGGTTATGTAACACCACCGTCAGCACTGTTAATAGGAGCAGTTGCAGGAATTGTGTGTTTCTATGCAATAAAAATACCAAGAAAAATGCAGTGGGATGATGTTTTAGATGTATGGGGAGTTCATGGTGTTGGTGGTTTTACAGGAACTGTATTGATTGGATTATTAGCAAATGGAATGGTAAATGAAGTCTCAGCTAGTATTCATCAATTATGGGTTCAATTGTTTGGAGCAGCATTGGTTGGAATATATTCTATAGTTGTTTCATATTTAATAATGAAATTTCTAGATAAAACATCTAATATAAGGGTAACAAAAGAGGAAATTGAAAAAGGATTAGATGAAAGTTTATTGAATGAAAAATATAGTGACGATTAAAAAATAAATTAATAGAATCCATAAACGATTGTTTTTATT
>Trix_p1__coassemble_2213_pt1 | contig 10174 bp, 5 predicted proteins | sample Trix_p1__metabat2_low_PE_021 | metagenome-assembled genome bin Trix_p1 | reverse complement strand
GTTTATGGAGCTTCTCGATATTTGAAACTCATTCTTCTCCAATTCTAAATTTATAAAACCTTTAAAAATAAATTTTAAATATAAATAATCAATAATATCTTCCGAACTCATAAATTCTTTATTATTTAAAATATAACTCCACTGGCATTGGCTAAGCTCTAAGTGATATTTTCCCTCCTTTATCTCTATCTCATTCAAATTTAAATCTTTTAAATTAATATTCAATTGAGAGATATTTTTAAATAAAGTTTTACTTTCTACATCCAAATACAATGCCAAATCATCTTGAGAAAAATGTCCTTGATATAATAAATTTAGTATTCCTATATTTGTTGAATTCAAATTAATCACCCCCCTAAATATAAATTTTAACACACTTGTTATAAAAAAAATACATGAAAATTTTAAATATTTAGAACATGAAAAATTCTATATATAGCAAAAAAAGACCCAAAATTGGATCTTTTAAATTTTAATACTATTTGTATCTACAGGAGCTATATTAAAATAACTATACAGCTCTATATCTATTTCATATTTTAATTTTAGTTCATATTCTACCAAAGGTTCTCCTTTTTTTCCTATAACTTCCTTAGCACTTAAAACCCTTTCAACTTCACCCAAATAATAGAAATTTTCTCCTGATTTTTTCTTCAAAAATACCTCTATTGTATAATAATTATTGGCAATTTTCCCCTCTCCTGTTAAGATTCCATTCCTACTTAAACACCTGTTACTCTTAGAAAACCAAGTAAAACGTTGTCTATCGTAAAATACATTATCATAGGCAATAAATGGTAATGAATCATCTAGGGTTATAAATATAACAACTTTTTTTTCATCTTCAAATATTGTATATCCACTTACTTGATATCCATTATTAAAATCTAAATTCAGATTCCAAAAAGCTTGTTGTTTTGTATACTCTTTATACTTTATTATTGTTTCATTTGTTTTTTGTCTATAATTTTTTAAAACATAATTCAAATTATATTCCACCAAGTCATCTATCAGCATTTTAAAATAACCATTTTTTTTGTAACTTTCTTTGAATACCTTTTTTAAACTATATTTTTCTCCTACTTCAACTATGGGTTCAAACTCTTTTATTGTTGATAAACTTGTAAAAATATTTTTGGATAAATGCTCTATAGCATTTTCTATATTTTTTTCTTGTTCAAATAGAAGATATTTTTCTTCTAAAATTTCCTCTATATCTTTTACAGTAATCTCTTTTTTCGATAATAACACTTTTAAAGTAAGTATTTCATGAAGTCTTTTACTTGGAGTAAAAATGCTTGATAAAAATGTTAAATAGTTTCTTTCAATTTTAGATAACTCACCCAACTGAAGTTTTGGTCTTAAAATTTTTAAAATCTCATCATAGTTTTTTCTAAATTTAAGCATTACACTAGGTTCTATCATATTTCTTTCAAAAAAATCGTTAAGTAGAGGGATTCTACCTATTTGTTTTTCTAAAAGATTAAAATCATGCTCTATATTCTTTTTGGTTGAAAAATTTGTTTTATTTATATTTTCAAAAATCCTTTCTTTTACAATAGATTCAAAAGTTATACTACTTTCTCCCGGAATCATATTTGTTCCATTCACTATAAATCTTTTCATAAAATCTCTATCAAAACTACTATTTTGTGAAATTGCTGTAGGTATTAAAAAGTTTTTCTCATAATTTCCTATGAAATCTAATATCACTACATACTCTTTATTCAAACTTTTTCTAAGTCCTCTACCCAATTGTTGAATATAAACTATTGAAGAATCTGTAGGTCTTAAAAAAATAACCTGATTTACACAAGGTATATCTACACCTTCATTAAATATGTCCACTGTTACTATATATTGAATTTCTCCCCTTTCTAAACTCTCTATAGTTAACTCCCTTTCTAAATCACTATTTTTTCCACTTAATGCCCGACTTTTTATACCTTTCTCGTTTAACTTTTCTGATAAAAGTATAGCCTCTTCAACCTTTGATGCAAATATAAGTCCATGTAGCTTATCACCACTATAACCATAATATCTGCTCTTTTCAATTATGTGATTTACTCTCTCATCCAATACTAAGTTTTTTACTGAGGTTTTTTCATCTACCTCTTTCCCATCTATCAATATATCTGAAATTCCAAAATAATGAAAAGGGCAAAGAAGTTTTTCTCTCAAAGCATCATGAAGCCTAATTTCATATGCAATATTGTGATTAAATAAGGAATATATATCAAAATCGTCGCTTCTTTCGGGAGTTGCTGTCATCCCTAGTAAAAACTTAGGCTTAAAGTAATTTAATATCTTTTGATAACTCTTTGCTCCACTATGATGCACCTCATCTACAACTATATACTCAAACTCTTCTTTTGAAAATAGTTCTAGATGCTTATCTTTACTTAAAGTTTGTACCATAGCAAAAATTATATCCTTATCTATTAATATATCCTCACCATATATTCCCATTTTTTTATTTTTTATTACAAGTTCATAACTCTTTTTAGATTTTTCAAGTATTGTTTTTCTATGAGCTAAAAACAACACTTTTTTAGGATTCACTGCTTTTATGTCAAATGCACTTAAAAATGTTTTTCCTGTTCCAGTAGCACTTATTAGTAATCCTTTGCTTTCCCTCTCTCTTAAAACTTTTAAAGCTTTTAAAGCTTCATCTTGCATTAAATTTGGGTTAATTTCTAAATTTTTTGTAATCTTTTCTCTTTGAAGCTCTATTAGTTTCTTATTCAAATTATATATCTCTTCGTATTCTCCAATAGCACTCAAAGTCAATTTAGGTAAGCTATCAAAGGTTTTAGTAAACTCATTCAATATTTCATTGGCAATTTTTCCTTTTCTTAAAGAACTCACTTTCAAATTCCACTCAAAATTTACAGTTAATGCCGTCTGAGTTAAATTACTACTTCCAACAATTAATGTCCAAACATCACATTTTTTAAAAAAATATCCTTTAGCATGAAATTTTTCATCACTTAAGAGCTTTAACTCTATATTACTATACGAAAGTAATTTTTTTAAGGCTTTTGGTTGAGTAAAGCTCAGATAATCACCTGTTAAAATTTTTCCTTTGACACCTCTTGTTTCTAAATTTTTTAGTTGCTCTAATATTAGTGAAACTCCTCCTTCCGTTATAAAAGCAACAGAAATTATAAATTCATCACAATTTTCTAGTTCTTCTCTTATATCTGTAATTATTTTTTTTTCTTTATTTGATAAAAGTTTATGCTGATACTCATTTTTTGACTCTATCGCTAAATCAATAGAGCTTGTCTTTAAACTTTCTACTAAAATCTTTTCCATCTTTCACCTTTATTTTTTAATTTTTATAGCACATTATACCATATTTTTCTACTCTCATGTTAGACTAAAGCACTCACTCTTTAATTCGCTCTATAAGCAATGGCTTTCTTTTTTTATTTCATGCTTATATATCAAAAAATATATTTGTAAAGAAAAATTTGGAATATTTATTTTCTTTTACTTTTTTGATATCATTACATAGTAAGAAATATATCAAAGAAAGTCGGGGGGACGAAAGCATGATAGAAATTAGAGATATTAAGTTAGCACAACAAGGAGATGAAGAAGCTACCGAAAAGATTTTTCATGAGTACCAAAGTTCAATCTTAAAAAACAATCGTAAATTTTTCTTAAAAGGTGCGGAATCAGATGACTTATTACAGGAAGGTTATATTGGACTTATAAAAGCGATTAAATCTTATGATGAAAATAAAAATGCGTGTTTTAACACTTTTGCGAATCTATGTATTAGAAGACAAATTATAACAGCTGTAAAGACGCACAGTTCTGCTAAATATCAAAATTTAAACTCCGCTGTTATGGGAGAGGAATATATTGGATTTGAAGAAGTTACTAAATATAATACACCATCCATAAACTTCTATAATCCTGAAGAGATTGTCCTAGGAAAAGAATTAGTAAAACTTTTAGAAACTTTCTTAATTGAAAATTTAAGTGAATTGGAAAAAACCGTTTTTTACTACCTATGTAAGGAATACACATATATCGAGATTGCTAAGACTCTAGATGAAACTCCAAAAAAAATAGATAATACTATTCAAAGAATTAAAAAGAAAATATTAAACTATTTAGGATCGTATATCAGTAAATAATTATTAATATAAAAAAGCTGTAAATAACTAATTATCTACAGCTTGAGCAGTTCACTTTTGTGAACTGCTTTTTTTATTTCATTTTCTTCATAATTGTTGAGATAAAAGATAATGGGAACATCCACAAAAGATTGTAACACCAAACATATAAAATATCGCTTAAACTTATTGCATCAACTAACCATCCAAAATATGTCATAAATACGACAAAAATTTGAGTTACAACTATTGCCCAAAATAATTTCCATTCTGGGAAAGGTCTTGTAAAGAACCAACTTGAACGTCTTGTTATAAATAATAATAGATGTCCTCCTACAACTAACTGTAAAAATACCAAAGTTTGTAATTGACCAAAACTTGCTACTTGAGTCCAGTCTTTATCCACCCATATAACAAGAGCTATACTTTGAATAACAGATACTAGTCCTAAAACAGAGCTGACTGTGAACGTTTTCTTTTTGTTCCAAACAGCTGGACCTGAACTTATCTCAGCATTATCATAAGCTATAGTCATTATTGGAATGTCATCTAACAGTGCCAAAGACACAAGCATTATCGCTGTCAATGGGAAAAATGATTCATTTACTCCTGGAATAACTCTATGAATAAAATACTTCCCAACTAATGTTACAACAACAGAAAATATCATAATATTAATTGTCATTGCAATACGATAATATATATAACTCATCATTCTTGCAAATATTTTTTTAGCTTCATTTATAGCATTTTCTATTACACTTAGACCTGGATTTGTCAAAATTAGTGCTGCTGCTGCTCTAGCTGCATCTGTTGCCCCTGAAACTGCAATTCCGCAATCTGCCTGTTTTAATGCTGGCGCATCATTAACACCATCACCTGTCATAGCACAAATATATCCTTTTGATTGTAATACTTTTACAATTTCATATTTATGTTGCGGGAATACTTCTGCAAATCCACTCGCTCCTTCCACCAACTTTTGCATACTTGGAGTTATCACAATTTTCTTATTTCCTGTTCCAAAAACATCTGTTGCCAGTAGTATATTATCTCCTATTCCTAATTCTATAGCTACTTCTTTAGCAATATTTTGGCTATCTCCTGTTATCATCTTTACATCTATTCCTTCAGCTTGTAAAGCGTGAACAGTCGATTTACTATCAGGTCTCAAAGGGTCAGCTAAAGAAAAAGTCCCCACATACGTCCATGTTTCTCCATCACCAGTTGCAACTCCTAAAGCTTTAAATCCATGAGCTGCTAGCTCATTTATTTTGCCCTGAATATTTTTTAAAGTATCTCCAGTCAATTTACACATAGCAACAATAACTTGTGGAGCTCCTTTCACTATATGGAATTTTTTTCCATCTTTTTCTACTATTACCTCCACTCTTTTTATAACGGGATTAAATGGTGTAAATTTATCTACCTTGTAACCAGCTAAGGAAGTATCTGATTTTAAAAAGTTTTTTATAGCTAAATCTATAACATCATCACCTTTTGGATCGGAGGCTAAAACTCCATACGTTGTCATCAACTGACTAGTTACTCCTTCAACTGGGAATACCCCAGCTACACTCAATTTATTCTGTGTCAATGTTCCTGTTTTATCACTACAAAGTACATTCACACTCGCTAAAGCCTCAATAGAGTTCAACTTAGAAACTATCGCTTTCTTTTTAGATAGCTGTAAAGCTCCCAAAGCAATTGTTACAGATATAACTGCTGGCATTGCTACTGGTATAGTTGCAACCATCAAAACTAGTACTGTTTTTATTATTCGCAAAATAGTTGCTTGGTCCAAAGGTCTTATTAAAATTAATTGGAATACCACTAAAATTATTGAAAGAATTACAGCTCCAATTATTAAGAAGTTACCCACTGAAGTTACCTCAGCTGTCAATTGACTCTTGGCTCCAGCCTCAGCTACTAATTTGGCTGTTTTACCAAAATAAGTATTTGCTCCTGTTGCTGTTACAACAACCATTACATTTCCCTCTTTGGCTATAGACCCAGAATATACAACATCTTGTATATTTTTAGTCACTGGTAAGCTTTCACCTGTAAGTGCTGCTTGGTCAACAGTTAAATAACTTCCACTTAATATCTGAGCGTCAGCTGGCACAACGTTTCCTAAAACTATATTTACAATATCTCCCACAACTAAATTTGTAGCGGGAATCTCCTCCCATTTGGAGTCTCTTAAAACATTAGCTTTTAGTGCTAAATCATTTTTTAATGCTGCCAATGCATCTTGAGCACTTTTATCTTGTTTCCATCCAATAAAAGCATTTAAAAAAAGTAATAATGATATAATTACAAAATCTTTTATATCCATTGTTATCAACGAAAGCAACATTGCTGCTTCTATCATCCATGGTATTGGACCCCAGAAATACGGCATCAATTTTTGTAAAAGTGTTACTTTTTTCTCCGCTAATGCGTTTTTCCCATCCTTTGCTAACCTTTCTTGAGCTTCTGAAGTACTTAAACCTGTTTTCTCATTTGTTCCTAGTTTTTTTAATAAATCATCATTTGAGATTTTGTTCATAAATTTACCCTCCTAGCTATCTTTTAAGCTCCAATACTCTGAAATTTCATGTAATGTTTTTCCTTTTGTCTCTGGGATTGTAAATATCAAAATAAAAAATATAAATCCAAAAACTGAGTAAATAAAAAATATTGAAGAACCTCTAAGAATTCTATTTAAAAAAATACTATTTGCTATAATTGGAAGTGTCCACGATACTAAAAAATCACTTGCCCAATTTACAACTCCCGCAAATCCAAGACTATATGCTCTCAATGGCGTTGGGGATAATTCTCCTATATATAAAAATCTGATTGCACCCGCTGAAAAATTATAAGAAAATATAAATAAATATATTAAATAAACAAGAAGCATCGAGTAAAGACTTAAATATATATGTACTCCTATTACAAATAAAGATGCTGACATAATAAACGTTCCTATGAAAAGTAACGTTTTCCTTCCAAATTTATCTACTGTAAACATTGATACCAATGATCCAATTGTAAAAAATACACCGTTTATTATACTTTGATAAAAAGCTGTATCAGGTCCTTCAGGCATTATTTTTCTAAAAATATCGGAAGAGTAGTAAATCAATGGATTTATACCACAAAGTTCTGTTAGGGCTGCCATAAAAAATACTATGAATATAAGTTTTTTCAAATTACCACTTTTCTCCATTTGATGTTCTATATTTTTACTTTCATCCACATTCCTATTATATTTACTATGTGTTTCTATAAATTTATCTGAATTAATATCTGGCCAAATATCCTGCATTACTTTTTTGGCTTCATCATCTCTATTTTTCATTAAAAACCAAATTGGACTATGCACAATATAGAATAAAGAAAATAAATATAGTACGACTACAATAATCTCTGTTCCATAAATTGTTTTCCACATCCAAATATTATCTTGGCTCATATTTTGATATTTTAGCATTGTAAAAGTCACAAAATAACCAACAATTATTCCTAAACCAGTGGTAAATTGTAATATTGATCCTAATCCTCCCCTTATACCGGGTGGAGATATCTCCGTAACATAGGATGGTTCTGAAGAAAATAACAGCCCCATTCCTGCCCCTGCTATACCTCTACATAATAAAAATAATTTAAAATTATCTCCAAAAATATATACTCCTGTTGCTCCTATTAGCATCAAAACTGTTCCTATTATTAAAGCTTTTTTTCTTCCTAACTCATCATTTAATGTCTTTGTAAAAATACTTCCAAAAACTGCTCCTACTATAAACACTGATAACGCAAATCCTTCCCACGCTGAGTTAAGTTTAAAATGCGTTGTAACATTGGTTATCGTTCCTCCAGATATACCCATATCATACCCTAAAACAAATCCAGCATTACCCGCTATGAAAGCTGAAATTATTGCCTTCTTATATTTCATATTTAGTCCTCCTTTTTTCAGAACTTATTATTTAGGTAATACTCTTGATATGAGAACTCTTTTTCATCTTTACTAGGTTTTACTAAAGAATATGTTCCATCTTCGTTTTCTTTCCATCTTTTTACATTATCTTTTAATATATTTTCAAAGTATAAATCCAATTGTTGTTTATTTTTAGCATCATTTACAGGGAACATAAGCTCTATCCGTCTCTCTAGATTTCTAGTCATCCAATCTGCACTCGATAAAAAGTATTCCTTATTTCCACCATTTTCAAAAATATAAACCCTATTATGCTCTAAGAATCGTCCAACTATACTATAGACTTCTATATTTTCACTCATATTTTTTACACCTGGTAACAGACAACACGATCCTCTAACAATTAAAACTATTTTTACCCCTGCATTTGAAGCTTCGTAAAGTTTATCTATCATAGTTTCATCTGTTAACCCATTCATTTTGGCAGTAATTCTTGCTTTTTTTCCTTTTAACGCATTACTCGTTTCTCTATCTATAAGTTTTTTAAATCTTTCACCTAACTCTTCTGGTCCCACTCCAACTTCTTTCCAATTATTTGTTTCCTGTGGACTTATTAAATTAGAAAATAAATTAGCAATATCTTCTCCTATTCCTTCATTAGCAGTGAATAAAGAGATATCAACATAAGGTGCTTTATAGTAATTTCCAGTTCCTAACTGAACATATCTTTTTATTTTGTCATTTTCCTTTCTTAAAATAAGAAGTGTTTTTCCATGAACTTTTAAGTTTTTTACTCCATAGATTACATGACAACCAACTTTTTCTAATTTTTTAGCCCACTCTATATTGTCTTCCTCATCAAATCTAGCTTTAGCTTCAACCAATGCAGTAACCTGTTTTCCTTTTTTACAAGCTTTTTCTAATGCGTCAATTATTGGTGAGTCGTGATGTTTTACTCTATATAAAGTTTGCCTTATACCTAATACATCTGGATCATCCGCTGCTGTATCAATCAATTCTGTTATAGCTCCAAAAGAGTCGTACGGATGTAGTAATAAGATGTCTTTTTTCTTCAAAGTATCAAATATATTTTCCCCTTTCATTTTTTTCAAAAATCTTCCCTCTAATGGTTCATACTTATATTTTGCATATCCATCTAATCTCTCTATTGTCCACAAAAAATCTAAATTTATAGGTCCAGATATCTCATATATCTCTGTAGTTGGAAGACTAAATTTTTTTAGTATGAAATCTTTCATCTCTTTAGATAATCTCTTATCATACTCAATTCTAATAATCTCTCCCCACTCTCTTTCCTCTAACTCACTCTCAACTTCTTTCACAATATCTGTATTTACTTTTGAATCTTCCAAAATTTCTAGTGCCTCATCTCTTGTTAGTCTAAAAATTCCAATCTCTTTTATTTCGAATTCATTCAACTGAGTACTTAAATTTCCTTTTATTAACTCTTCCAATAGGATAAAGTGATTCTTATCTTCCTCAATTTTTATAATTCTTTCAAATTCTGCCCTCAATTCAATCATAATAATTTTCTTTTCTTTTGACTTTTTATTTTCAATTCTTCCCAATAAAACTAAATTTCCAGAACTTATTCTAGGCATTGGATGGAATGGATCAATTTCAATTATTTCTAATACGGGTTGAGTTAACCTATTAAAATAATCATCTGCACACTCTTTTTCTTTTTTACTCAAGCTAAAATAATCTTTTATATCGATATCTGTCTCTCTTCTCAAATCTTTTAAATACAAACCATACTCATTATAAGTATTTTCTACCATTTTTCTTATGTTATTATAAATTTTTTCTCTTTCTGTTTTAGCTCTTTTTTTAGGCACTCTAACCATAAAAAATTGATCTAAATTAGTTGTTGCTATTGCCAAGAACATTGCTCTTTCTAAAAGTGGATTTCTTCCAGCTCTAGATTCATAAACTACTTTACTATTAAATTCTAACCAACTTAAATCTCGATTATAAAGCTCTTTTTTCTTCTCTTTCATAACAAAAACCTCCTAAATTGTTTGTTGTAGAAAGTATAGAAAAAGACACTATCTTTTCCTTTATTTTTAATAAAAAAATTTTGTTCACTATTTCATAT
>Trix_p1__coassemble_2192_pt1 | contig 10348 bp, 7 predicted proteins | sample Trix_p1__metabat2_low_PE_021 | metagenome-assembled genome bin Trix_p1 | reverse complement strand
AGAGAGAGCATACTTTTTTAATTATAAAAATAAAGAGATAGCTAGGACATATGAGAGGGAGAGAAGTATAAATTTTATGGCTTTAAATGGACAGTGGAATTTTAAATATTTTGAAAATCCATTTTTAGTACCAGAAGAGTTTTATAGTAAAGAGATTGAAAGTTTTGGAAAAATAAATGTTCCAAATATGTGGCAATTTGAAGGACATGGAAAGCTCCAATATACAGATGAAGGATTTCCTTTTCCAATAGATATACCATTTGTTCCAACAGATAATCCAACAGGAGCTTATCAAAGAATTTTTGTTTTAAATGAAAATTGGAAAGACAAGCAAGTTATAATAAAGTTTGATGGAGTAGAAACATATTTTGAGGTTTATATAAACGGAAAATATGTTGGATTTAGTAAAGGTAGTAGATTGGCATCTGAGTTTGATGTATCACAATATGTTAAAAGTGGAAAAAATCTATTATCAGTAAAAGTTTTGCAATGGGCAGATTCAACATACGTAGAGGACCAAGATATGTGGTGGACCGCTGGTATTTTTAGAGACGTTTATCTAATTGGGAAAACAAAAATTCATATTCAAGATTACTTTATAAAAACAATTTTTGATGAAAATTATACTGATGCAACATTGAAAGTGGATATAGAATTAGAAAATTTAGATGAAATTATAAAAAAAGATTATAAATTAAAATGGTCTTTATTTGATAAGAACGAATTAATCTTTTCGGAAATAATTAAGAGTTTAGAAATTGATAAAATAAAAAAATTAACATTGGAAAAGATAATAAAAAATCCAAAACAGTGGACTGCAGAGACACCCGATTTATATGATTTAATATTAGAATTAATAGATGAAAAAGATGATGTTTTAGAAGTAGTACCACAAAGAGTGGGATTTAGAGAGATAAAAATAAAAAATGGATTGTTTTATATAAATGGAAAATATTTAATGCTACACGGAGTTAATAGACATGACAATGATCATATAAGTGGAAGAGCTATAAATATAGATAGAGCTGAAAAAGATATTATTTTAATGAAGCAACATAACATAAATTCAGTAAGAACAGCACATTACCCTAATGACCCAAGGTTTTATGAGTTGTGTGATATCTATGGATTGTTTGTTATGGCTGAAACAGATCTTGAGTCGCATGGCTTTGCTAATGTTGGGAATCTAAGTATGATAACTGATGATATTGAGTGGAGAGATGTATATGTTGAAAGAATAGAGAGGCATATAGCTGCCCAAAAAAATCATCCAAGTATAATAATGTGGTCTTTAGGAAATGAATCAGGATACGGAGTTAATATTCGTGAAATGTGTAGAAGAGCAAAGGAACTTGATAATACCAGATTAGTGCATTATGAAGAGGATAGAGATGGGGAAGTTGTAGACGTTATAAGTACAATGTATTCCAGAGTTCAAATGATGAATTACTTTGGAGAATATCCAATGGATAAGCCAAGAATCATATGTGAGTATGCTCATGCTATGGGTAATGGACCAGGAGGACTGACAGAATATCAGAATGTGTTTTATAAACACAATCATATACAAGGACATTATATTTGGGAATGGTGTGATCATGGAATTTTAGAGTTTGATGAAAATGGGAAAGAGATTTATAAATATGGAGGAGATTATGGTGATTATCCAAATAACTACAACTTTTGTATGGATGGGTTAATATTCTCTGACCAGACTCCAGGACCAGGATTAAAAGAGTACAAGCAAGTCATATGTCCTGTAAAAATTAAAGGTACGAAGAATAAGAATGAATTTGAAATTCAAAACAAATATTGGTATATAAATTTAGATGATATAACTATTCATTACGAAATGGTAGCTGAAGGTGATATTTTATCTCAAGGAAATATAAAAAAATTAGATATAAATCCAGATGAGATATTTAAGATACAATTGGACGAAAAGATTGTAGATGATAGAGAAATTTATATAAACTTTAAAATAAAAAAAGATTCAAAAACATTATATAGCTCAGAAAATTATGAACTAGGAATATATCAGTTTAAATTACAAGACAGAAAAATAATCGAAGAGAGATATGAATCGAGTAATAGTACTTCCTTAACTATAAAAGATAGTAAATTAGATTTAACAATCGAAGGTTTTAATTTTGAAATAAGATTCTCAAAATTAAATGGGAAATTAGAAAGTTGGATATGTAATGGTGAAGAGATTATAGAAAAATCACCTAAATTAAATTTCTTTAAGCCTATGATAGATAACCACAAACAAGAACACAACGATTTATGGATTCCTAATCATTTGCAGATTTTACAGGAGCAATTTAGAAATTTAGATATAAAAGAATATGAAGATAAAGTTATTATAACAGTTAAATCTTTAGTTGCCCCACCAGTATTTAATTTTGGAATCAGATGTAACTATACTTATGAAATAAATAAAAACGGATATATAACATTCAAATTATCAGGGGAGAAATATGGAGAATATAATGATATTATTCCAAAAATAGGAATAGAGATGGGAATTAATAAAAAATACCAAAATGTAGAATACTATGGCAGAGGACCGGGAGAGAACTATCAAGACAGTAAAGTTTCTAATATAATTGGAATTTATAAAAGTACTGTTGATAAGTTATTTACAAATTATCCATTTCCACAAGATAATGGAAATAGACAAGATATAAAATGGGTATCTTTAACAAATCACTTTGGAGAGGGAATATTTGTAAAAGCTAAAGACGTTCTCAATTTCAGTGCTTGGAATTTTACACAAGAAAATATATACAGAGCTCAACATATAAATGAATTAGAAAAAGCTAGTTATATAACTTTAAATTTAGACTATAAAGTTCTTGGATTAGGTTCTAATTCATGGGGGTCGGAAATTTTAGATACGTATAGAGTTTATATGGATAATTTTGAATATGAGTTCTCAGTTTTGCCTTACAGTTCTGGAAGTATAAAAAGTAAAGAGTTATCCAAATATAGTTATTAAGGAGGAGTGGATGTTAATTTTAAATAGTTTTGATGAATTTAAAGATTAGATGTAAAGAGGCTATCGAAAATATATCAAATATAAAAGAAAATAGATATCACAGTATTGGAGATTCCTTAGTTTATATGTGTAAAACAAAAAATCATGAAGATGAATTAGATTTACAGGGGCATAGAAGATATATGGATATTCATTATTATATAGAAGGAAATGAAATATTGGAAATTTCTAAAAAAAATAAATTAGATGTAAAAAAAGACTACTCTGATGAAACCGATACAGAATATTTTTGTGGTAATGGGGAGACAGTAAACCTAGTAGCCGGAAATTTAGTAATAATTGAAAATGATGAAGCTTTTAGATTTAAAGGAGCGGAAAATTTAAGAAAAGTAGTTTTAAAAGTAACGGTTGAAGATAATTATTTGTTAAATAAATAGTATGATGGAGGGGTATATGTCAACAAGAGCAAAAATAGGAAAATTTTCATTGTTATCGATGACAATAGCAGCTGTATTTAATTTTAGAAATGTAATAAATAATAATATAGAGATTGGAATGGCTTCGGCCCTTGGATTTTTATTTGCAACATTGTTTTATTTTATACCATTTGTTTTTATTATATCAGAATTTGTCAGTTTAAATAAAGAATCTGAATCAGGAGTTTATCAATGGGTAAAATCATCTTTAGGTCCAAAATGGGCATTTTTAAGTGCATACGCATATTGGTTTGTAAATTTATTTTATTTCACGTCGTTACTTCCAAGCATTTTAATTTATACTTCGTATGCATTTTGGGGATATGAATACACGTTTACACCAATGACAATATCAGTGCTATCAATACTGATATTTACCGTATCAACGTGGGTTTCTACTAGAGGTGCGGAATGGATTGGGAAGATTACTAGCTTTGGAAGTTCATTGATGTTATTTATGTCATTTGCTTTTATTATCCTTTGTGGAGGAGCACTACTGGGTGGAGTTCAACCTGCGACCCCGATAACAATTCAAGCTATGACACCAACATTTAATTGGAAGTTTTTGGGAACTATGGCATGGATATTCTTTGCAGCAGGTGGTTCTGAGGCTATTGGAGTATATATAAATGACTTAAAAGGTGGATCAAAGGCTTTTGTTAAAATGATAGTTGTGGCAGGAATAATGATTGGTGGTTTATATTCGGTGGGGTCATTACTAGTAAATGTATTTGTTGCACAAGAGCAATTGTCTTATGCATCAGGGATTTTTCAAGTATTTGTAGGACTTGGAAACCATTTTGGAATAAATCAAAAATTAATTCATCATTTTATAGGAGTTGTAATGTTAGCGAGTGCTTTGGGTGCCTTGTTAGTTTGGACATCAGCTCCAGTGAAAGTTTTCTTTTCAGAGATTCCAAAGGATATGTTTGGAGAAAAGACAGTGGCTTTAAATAGATATGGGATTCCAGAGAAGGCTACATGGATTCAATTCCTGATTGTAATCCCACTACTTTTGGTACCAGCATTAGGTTCTGGAGATATAAATGAATTATTGGGAATTATCATAAATATGACAGCAGCTACATCACTTTTACCACCACTATTTATAATGGTTGCATATTTTAATTTAAGACTCAATAAGGATCACTTGGAAAGAGATTTTAAAATGGGATCTAGAAAATTTGGACTGATAGTGACAACATTTTTGTTATGTATATTTTCAGTAGCGTTTATTGCGGCTATTTTTCCAGAGGGACAAAGCTTTATATTGACATTAGTGTATAATGTGGGAGGAGTTGTAATTTTCATGGGATGGGCTCTATGGAAATATAACAGTTATGAAAGAAAAATATTGGAAATTGAGAATAACAAATCTAATGAATTAGCATAAAAATTTGGATAGTACGAATAACTTTAATATTCGTACTGTCAATTTTGTAGAGGGAGAAAACATGAAAAAAATTTTAGTTTTAGGGGGAGTTAGTTTCTTACTTTTTGGTTGTATAACAAAAGAGAGAGAGAGCAACAAAAATATTGGTAGAGAAAATTATAAGAATATACTTAATGTTCAAGGAGAACCAAAAGAGTTTACATATTTTGCTCCTAGAAAAGAGACAGATAAGTCAGGAACAAATTACATAAATAGTTTTGTAGATTTGGGAGCTTGGCACGGCTATTACCAGCCAGAATATGGGAAATATTTTATGTATGGAGGATTCGCAGGTCCATTTTATTTAGCAGAAGAATATGCAGTGAATCTATCGGATAGTTTTAATAAAATTGAAATTATCAATAAAATAACAAATGAAAAATATGACTTATCAAAAAGTAAAGTAAAATTTGACTACATACCGGGAAAATTGATTCAAAATTATAGTTTGAAAGATATAGATTTAACACTAGAGCTTATTTTTGTGACAAACAGAACAGCTCTTATAAAGACAATTATAAGGAATAAAACAGATGAGAGTTTAGATATAAATTTAAGGTGGTCTGGTAAATTATACGACAGATTAGGAAAATGGAATGAAAAGAAAAAAGAATATGACTACATAACTCTTAATAATTCTTTAAAGAAAACTGAAAATGGGGTTGTAGTTGATTTTAAAGAAAGGAGATTAGTTTGGGATTATTTAATAAGTAGTGACACGCAGTTTGAAGTAAAACATTCGTTACCTGTAAAAACAAAAATTAAAAATAATTCATATAGCTCTGAGCTTGAAAAAACTCTAATTATTCCATCTAAAGACGAGTTAGTTATCTATACTACGGAATCGTATACATTTACAAAAGGTGAAGTTGAAGAGGAGAAAAAAATAATAGTAGATATATTAAAAAATGGTGATAAATATTTTGTTGAAAATAATAAAAGATGGCAAAAATATATAGATAAAACTGTAAAAAAAGATAGTTTAAATTCTAAATACGATATAGCTGCAGTCAAATCTATCAACACTTTGATTACAAATTGGAGAAGTCCTGCAGGAGCTATAAAACATGATGGGATAACACCATCTGTAAGTTACAAGTGGTTTAATGGATTTTGGGCATGGGACTCTTGGAAGCAAGCTGTAGCTACAGTTAATTTTGATGAAGAATTGGCTAAAAATAATATAAGAGCTCTTTTTGACTATCAAATAACAAAAGATGATGAAATAAGGTCTCAAGATGAAGGTGTGATTATAGATGCTATTTTTTATAATAAAGATGAAGACAGAAATGGTGATGGTGGGAATTGGAATGAAAGGAACTCTAAACCACCCTTAGCAGCATGGGCTGTTTGGGAAGTTTATAAAGTAAGTGGAGATAAGGAGTTTTTAAAAGAGATGTATCCAAAATTAAAAAGATATCACAACTGGTGGTACACAAATAGGGATTTTAACAGAAATGGTATCGCTGAATATGGGGGAATGATACATAGATTAAATAATACTCCTGAAGCGATAATATTGGCAGCAGCATGGGAAAGCGGGATGGATAATGCTGTTAGATTTGATGTGGAAGGGTATGGAGAAGATGATATAGGTGTTAAAGTTTTAGAAAATAAAGATTCAAAAGATAATTTAATCGGGTACTCTATAAACCAAGAATCAGTGGATTTAAATTCATTTTTATACGCTGAAAAACTGTATCTAAGTAGTATGGCAGAAGTATTAGGATTATTCAGTGAAAAGAAAGAATATTTAGCATCTGCAAAAAAAGTTAAAGAATATGTAAATGAAAATATGTTTGATAAAAAAACAGGATATTATTATGATTTACAGATAGATGAGGTTGGAAATAGAAAACTTCTTGTCAATAGAGGAAAGGGAACAGAGGGATATATGCCATTGTGGGCAAACTTAGCTACAAAGAAAGAAGCTAAAAGAGTAGTAGAAAACATAATGGACAAAAATGTGATGAATACATATTTACCGTTTCCAACATCAGCAAAAGATAATCCAAAATATAATCCGGTCAAATACTGGAGAGGACCAGTATGGTTGGATCAAGCATATTTTGGGATAGTAGCTTTAAATAACTATGGATATAAAAATGAGGCTCAAGAGTTAAGTAAAAAACTTTTTGAAAATTCAGAAGGACTATTGACTAATGGGACGATAAGAGAAAATTACAACCCAGAAACTGGAGAGGGGTTACACTGTTCTAACTTCAGTTGGTCAGCATCAGTTTACTATTTGATTTATAGGGATTTTTTGAGAGAGAAATAAATAAAAGCCCCACTTTAAAGTGGGGCTGAATTTCTTTAGATTGGCGGAAGCGTATAGGAATCGAACCTATCAGCGATTTAACTCGCCAAGACAGTTTTGAAGACTGCTGAGTACACCAGTAGCACATCCGCTTCCAACTTTATAGATATTATATCATAAATTTTTAAAAATTAAAAGTAGAAAAATTCTTTTTAAAACCATTTTTTTCACAAATGTAGAAATTATATACATTTTTATCTATGTTATTTTTAATTAGAAGTTTTAATATTTTATGTGCGTCTACAATGTTTGCTTTTATGGAGAGACCACAACTAGCTTTTAATTCTCCGGGTAATGGTATGATACGAACATCTATTGCATTATCAATCAGAAATTTTTCTATTTTCATAACCAAATGGGTTGAATCTATTGTTATAACCAAAAATTTTTCCGAATTCATTAGGGTCTAATCACCTTAGTTGCTTTCATCTGTTTATCTATAATATTATACATATTTGTGATACTTCCAACAGATATAGTGTTTTCTAAATGATAAAAGTTTAGACAAGCACCGCAAGATAGAATTTCAACGCCTCTTTCTTCAAGGAGTTTTAAATCTTTTATAGTTGTTTCATTGGAAGCTGTTAAGAAAACTCCTCTATTGTAGAAAAGTATAGCTTGCGGAAGAACTTCCATCTCTGTAAGGGTATATATAAAACCTTTCATTAAAGTTTCTCCAAGAGAAGTCTCACCATCACCCATTTTATCAGAAGCGATAATTATAACAGTATTGTTTTCATTATTTGAAGTATTGTTATATGGAAAAGTTTCAGAAGATGTTTTATTTATTAGAATGAAAAATACCCCATTTTCTTCTCTAGTACTGAAAGAAAATCCCATCTCTTTAGAAAACTTCTCAATATTTTCTTTAGAAATTTTATTATCTATAGTAACTTCAATAGAACCTTCTGTTATCTCTTTTAAAGCATTTTTGGTCATAATAACTGGTATGGGACAAGTTTGTCCGATAGCATTGACTTTTATCATTATTTCACACTCCTTAAAAAATTATATTTTTTCAATTATACAATATTTACACAAAAAATTATACCTAAAACTTAAGAGGTTAAAGAGTATAAATAAATTGATTTTTTTTAGTAAAGGTGCTATTATAAAAAATGTTTTGAATATATTACACCATGAGGAGTTGAGAATGAAAAAGAAGTATCTATCTGTGTCATCACTAGTAATGATGATATTTTTGGGAGTGTTTGGGTTTGGAAATATTGCCAATAACTTTAAAGAAGTAGGAATGTCATCCGCCACTATGTTGGTAATAGGTATATTGTTTTACTTTTTACCACTTTGTTTGATAATGGCAGAATTTGGAGCCTATGCTCAGGATAGAACAAGCGGAATATATTCCTGGATAGAGATAGGATTAGGAAAAAAAATGGCTTATTTTGCAATTTGGTCATATTTTATAGCAAATATATTTTATTTACCGACATTAGCAACAAGAATACCAACATATTTTAGTTTTGGCTTATTTGGAGATGCGGATATATCAAATATACAAACAGCCACTTTATCTTTACTAGCATTAGTCATTTCATTGATTATTGGCGTTAAATATCAAAAAGCGATAGGAGCTTTCTCAAAGCCAATAGGTTATATTTCGTTATTTACAGTTTTAATATTTTTAGTAGCTGGAATCTATCTTCACTTGACAGGACAAAGTGCTACAAATTTAACAACTGAAATGTTTGTAATAAAGACTACATCCAAGTCTGATTTAGCTAGAGCTCTTGGAACATTTTCGTGGATATTATTTGCGTTTGGAGGTGGAGAAGTAGTTGGTCCATATGTGAATCAAGTAGAAAATCCAGAAAAAAATTTTGTTAAAGGACTGTTTGTCGCTTCAATGCTGATAGGGATACTCTATGTTTTAGGAATTATTTCAGTTTCGGCTTTTGGAACGCAGGAGGATTTTTCAAAGATATCTTTAATAAATGCGGTTTTAGCGGGGTTTAAATTTATGGGAGATAAGTTAGGACTTGGAATTTGGTTTGTCAAGTTAATGGGAATAGCTTATTCATTAATAACATTAGTTGCTCTTATTCTTTGGGGGAGCTCTTTAGCTGCTGGAGTATTCAGTGAAGCTCCTAAAGGAACATTTCCAGATTGGTTAACAAAAAAAACTGATAAAAATGAAATTTTGAGAAATGCTTTAATATTTCAAACAATATTAGCATTTTTATTTATTGCACTTACAACTTTTGGTGGAGAAGCGGCAGAAGAGCTATATTATAGGGTATACGATATGACAACAATGGCTTTGATTGTACCATATTTCTGTTTGGGAGTCAGTTATGTATTTTTTAGAAGAAGAGGATATGTATCGCCATTTCAAATATCAAAAGGGAATTTGATACCTATTTTGGCTGGAATTTCAGTCTCGACTATGACACTTATAGCTTTTATTTTTGCAGGATATGATTTTACAATACCGATTATAAAACAATTGGATAAAATTAAATTGTATTATGGTGGATTACTAATATTTATGTTAATAGGTGTAGTAATTAAATTTTTAAGTGAGATAAATCATAAAAATAAGAAAAAATAGATTAAATAAAAATGGAAGAACAAAAGCTCTTCCATTTTTATTATTATTTTGTTTTATTAAATTCAGTTTCAGCAACAACTTTTAATCTTATTAGTTGATTTTCTAAAATTTTTTTATTAAAGACATTAAATAATTTATGTAATGAAGTACCTTTTAGTGTCCAAGCTGTCAGTATTAAATGAGTCTTATTTGTATTAATTTCCTCAAAACTATATTCAAGTTTAAAATCTACCCATTTATCTCCCACTTCGATTTGATACATCTTACCATCTTCATAAGCTAAAACTTTTCCAGAATACTCTTCTTTAAAACCATACATTTTTATTTTTTCTGAAAAAGTGGAACCAGTGACTTCAGGTGTATCTATATGTTTTTCATCTTCTAAGCCTGTAATCCAAAGAGCGTGTTTACTATAATCGGATAAAAGTTTAAATACAAAATCTTTTGGAGCTTCAATATCGATACCTTGAACAAAAAATGGTATTTTTTCATTTAATTCTTTCAATTCCATACAAATCACTCCCATTTAATAAAATATACTATATTATTA
>Trix_p1__coassemble_2164_pt1 | contig 10574 bp, 9 predicted proteins | sample Trix_p1__metabat2_low_PE_021 | metagenome-assembled genome bin Trix_p1 | reverse complement strand
AACAATACAAATAGTTTTAGAATTTCAGGTGAGGCTAAAACAACACCAAAAACAGAGATAGGGGAGTATAAAGGTGAGTTAGAGGTTATTATTACAGTAATTCCTTAAATTTTCTATAGTGGGAGGTGAGAATAATAGTGCGTAAAACTATATATTTAATGTTGTTATTGTCCACATTATCTTTTGCTTTAAAAATAGACGAATTAGAATTTGGAAAAGTAGTAGGACAAAATAATAAGGTGGAAAAAATTTTTAATTTAACAAATAATGATATAGAAGATAAGATTTACAGAATATCAATAGAAGGGGATAAAAATATAAAAGTAACACCAACGTTGCTAAATTTATCTCCTCAACAAAATAAGAAGTTTAAAGTGGAGGTAACCGCAAAGAACCCCAAGGGTAATTATGATTACTTCTTAGTGATAAAAGAAGTAAGAAAAAAACAATTAAAAAAAGGTGTTACATTAAATAAGGTGCTGAAAATAAAACAATCCTATAAGATTAAGTAAAAGTTACCTCTTCAAATAAATCCATTAGTCCAGAGAATCTGCAATCACTATTTAATAATTGCGGATTCTTTAAACTGATGATTTAATAGAAATATAATAATATAATTTAAAATCGTATTAGGTGATGTATTTTTATACAAAATAATTAAAAAGGGAGGAAAAATTATGAAAAATCAAAAATTTAAAATTTATTCTTTAGTTGTACTAGGAAGTATCTTTATTGGTAATGTTGCCTATTCAGAAGGGGAAAACAATCTTTATTTAAAAACAGGAATCGGAATAATTTCAGGATATCATAAATTTGAACCTAAGATAAATGGGCAAGAACAAAAATTGTCAAATGGAAGTTCAGATTCTCCTGAGTATGAACTAGGGTTAGAATTTACTAAAGATTTTAACGAAAATGTAGAATTTGGAGTTGGATTAGCTTATCAATTTAACTCTAAAGTAAAGAAATATAATTCTTCTAAAATGGGAAGATATAATTCACTTCCTTTGTATATTCTTGGAAAGTATAAATTTGATTCTTCTGATAGTGGTGTTACGCCCTATTTAAAAGCAAATCTAGGATATTCTTTTAACATTAATGAAAAAAACGGATATGGAAATTTTAATGGAATAAATAAGAAGTATAAAGTAAATGCTGAAAATGGTGTATATATTGGTCTTGGTGCTGGTATTGAATATAATAATTTTATTGTCGATTTAATGTACCAAGTATCGTCATCTAAAGCATCTATCAGTGGTGACGGAATAAAATCCGATAAGGATTTTTTCAATAGTGGTAAAGTGACTCTTGGAGTTGGATATAAGTTTTCATACTAGAGTAAAAAAAAATCCTCAAATATTCGTGTAATCTTTGATAATTTTTTAATTCAATATTTTTTACTTTAGATGATTAATTTTTTAGAGATTTTAAGGAGGATTTTATGAAAAAAAGTATTGTGTATCCAATTACTTTGTATTTACTCTCTTGTTTTAATCTTTTGGCAGTTGAAGATAAGATTATTTTAGACAAAAATGGAAAAGAGTTATTTAACTTAAGATTTTTTGATAAGGGGGAAAAGTTAGAGTTTAAAGGTGAAAAAGAAGAATCAACTTATTCGTTAAATTCGGAAGAAAAAAAAGTAATTTTAGATGCCGGTAAGTATTGGAGAGATATTTTAAGTACTAACAATAGCTCTCCATCTATAATGTTTGTGCAGACATATGAGGATGAAAATGCAACTGCACAAAGTCCTGTAGTTGAAAAAGGAGAAGCCAAAGGTATGACAGAATTACAAGCAAAAATATTGGGAAAATCATTTGACTATATCTCTAGTAATCCAGTGGCTTTGATACAAATAGGAAAAATGAATTTTAAAACTGGAATACCTTCAGCTTTACCCAATGTGGAAGGTGCTGATTTATACGGAGCAACGGTTCATGAATTGGGACATGCTTTAGGAATCTATGGAACGGCTGATTTTGATGAAAATAAAAAACAAGCGAAATTTGGAGATGTTCTCACAGTTTTTGATGAAGGTTTAATTGACAACAAAGGGAGAAAAGTATCAGAGACAACAGGAGTTATAGCGTATAGAGACACTAATGGGAATGTAGTAGGAAATCCAAATACAGATTTTGATGCCTCTGAAAATGTGTATTTTACTGGAAAGAATGTAGCTGAAGTCTTAAAAGATAGTTCACTGAAAGGAGTTCCCATAAATACAAGATTAGAAGGGGGCAAAACTCCAGTTCCTGAACTTTCTCATTTAGAAATGGATAGAGGATTAATGAGTCATCATCCATATTCAAATTATTCAACATTTATGGAAGCGGAATTAGCTGTACTTCAAGATATTGGTTATAACATAGATAGAAAAAATTTTTTTGGTTATTCTGTATATGGGAGTAATTTAAATATCAATAATGATAATGGTTATTTTCTTAGAGATGAAAAAGGAGAAAAATATATTGTAGGAAAAGCTAATACAGCATCCTATGGAATAGGACTTCATGTCTATGGAAATAATAATAAAATAGTTCAAAAAGCAGATTTATTAACGTCTGGTACAGTAGGAACAGGAATACGTATTGATGGAGTAAAAAATAAAATAACGATAGATAAAGGTATTAAAATAAATGCTGATGGTAATTATGGAACAGGAATGCTTGTTGCATATGGAAAAGAACACAATATTACTAATAATGGTGAAATTAAAGCTAGAGGAGAAGAAGGAGTTGGGGTAAGATTTGATTTTGGTACTGGAAGTAATGGAAAACATATAGCCTATTTAGGCTCATACATTTTATCAGCTGATGGAAAAGATTTTTCTAACTCTTTAGATCAAATAGATAATGAAAGTTTAAAACCAAGCGAAATTAATGGAGCTTTGGTTGAAAATTTCAACACTTCGGGTTATATAGAAGGAAAAAATGCTTCATTGTATATGTCCAGTAATGCTTATGTGAAAAATATAAATATTTTTGATGGAGCTGTATTAAAGGGAGATATAATCTCTATATACAAACCTAAAATGCTATTTAATAATAGCAGTATTACTACTGAAACAAATCTAAATTTAGGGCTTGATAAAAATAATATAAATAAAAGTGACGGTGATTTTTATTTTAGATTTGATGATAATATTATAGGAAAAAATATTGTTTTGAATATAAAAGGTGGACACTCTTCTCTTAATGGTAATAACGAAATTTTAAGAGGAATAATCGATAAGGAAGCTATATTATCAGGAAATGCTCAATACACCATAGCTAAAGATGAGAATTTTATTAATAAGGGAACTATTTCTCCTGGAAATACGATAGGTAGAATGGTGATTAAAGGAAACTACATGCAGGAAAACGATGGAAAAATAGATATTGATTTTGATGGAAATGGAAATCATGATATTCTTGAGATAATAGGAGATGCACATTTTTCAGCAAATTCGTCAATGAAACTGACTCCACAAAAATCTTATTATGGTGAAACAACGAAACTTAATACAGATGAATTTTTAAAAGTGGCAGGGAAAAAAGATGGAAAGATAAATAATTTGATATTTGATAACCATATTTTTGCTTCATCTTCTACTATAAAAAGTGTGACTTTTGATTCTACTTCTTCACAGATGACAGTTTTGAGAAATGAAAATGCCTATAGTAAATTTTCACAAAATAAGAATATAAAAGATTTTTCTAAGGTAATAGATAAAATATCTAACCAAGCCTCTGGACCAATAAAAGACTTCGTAGGAGCGTTGGATTTTTCTTCACCTGCAACAATATCTTCCGCTCTTTCTCAAGTAACGCCTAATATATATGGAAATAATATCATTAGTACATTTGATGCAGAAAAAGTTTATTCATCTTATATGAGAAATCATCTAATAGTAAAGAATAATTATGAAGAAAATGAGCTTTATACTTTTGGAGAACTTTTCTATAAGGATAATTGGCAGAAGGGAACAGATTATCTAATGGGTTATAACTATAAAGATCAAGGGGTTATTACAGGAATAGAAAAGGCGTATGACAAGAATTTTGTTTTAGGAAGCCATTTGTTATTTAGTCAGAGTATCTTAAAAGGACACACTGTAAATACTCCCGAAATAAAAAGTAAAAGTATTCTTTTGGGAGTACATGGAAAATATTATCCTGATTATGGAAGAAGTGGTTATTTATATGGAATGATTCGTGCTGGAATTCAAGAAAATAAATTAAACAACAATATTGAATTCGATGAGTATAGAATTAATACAAATAGTAACTGGAAGGCACTTAATGGTTCTAGTGTATTTGGTTTTGGAAAAGATATCGAATATACAAAATTTACTATTACTCCACTTATTGAATTAGGGTATGGTATTTTAAAAACAGAAAAAATAAGTGGTAACAATTTAGGAATAAATATAGATTCTAAAACATATCATTCAGTTTATTCCAAAATGGGTGGAAAACTTTCAAGTAAACAGATATTTATTGGAGAAAACACAAAAGTAGGTGGAAATATTCTTATGACATATAATCATGATTATATAAATGATTATTATATTGTTGGAGATATTGATAAAAATAAGAATTCTAATTTTAAAATAAAAACTAAAAGACCAGCTAAAGATTATATAACTATCCAAGGAGGAGCAACATTTACTGTGAGAGATAATCTTGATATTACAATTGGAATAGGAACAGATTTATTTAAGCGTAAATCTAGTTCCGTCAATACTTCATTGTCTTTTGAATGGAAATTTTAAAAATACCCATCATACTTAGGGCAAAATAAAAAGAGAAAGGTCACAATTTCCTTTCTCTTTTTCTATTTATAGTATACCCACTTTATATAAAATGTAAAATTCCACCTATCAATAGCGAATATAGAAAAAAATCCTCTGATATTGGCATATTTATATCTAAATCTATATCTAGTAGATGTCTCTCCTCATTTTTTAACTTTCTTCCTATAAAAATTGTATTCAAACCATTAATTTTATAAGTCTCTAAAAGATTTCTATTATTTTTAGACACTGTCTCCCCCAATATCAATACCACATCATCTTTTTTAAAATTTTCCAATATTTTAAAATTCTTTTCATAATCTAAACTCAATAAAACATTCTTTCTTTTAAGTAAAAGTTTAGAATATACAAAGTCTTTTAAATTTAAGAAATCATTTTCACATATCAATAAAATTTTGTCGCTATTTTTTATATATTTAGCAATCACTAGGATATTTTCTAAAGTCACTGTTGGAGGTAGAGAGAATATCTTTTCTTTACAAAGTTCTAAAAGTTTTTCTAAAAAAGAGTTATCTTCAGCCAAATAGTCTTTACTTTTATTAAGATCTATTTTCATATCTAAAAAACCACTATACCCAAGTTTTTTAGCTAATCTAATTATAGAAGGTGCACTCACCTCTGATTTTTCTGCTAAATCCATAACATTATACTTCTTTACTAAAACTAAGTTCTCTTTGATATAATCCACTAATTTCTTTTCACTTTTAGTTAATTCACTCTCTATTCCTTCAACTTTTAAAAAAAACATATTACCAACCTTTTAAATATTTTTTATTCTGTTCTATTACCATATCTAAAGCCAACTTTGCTTTTGTTCCACTCTCTACCAATGGGTTTATAGATAAAGCTTGAAGTGCCTTTCCGTAGTCACAGTTTATAGCAGCATCTATCACTAATTTTTCAAAAGTTTTAAGTATAGCCACCTCTCCCTGAGCTGACAATGGTAGTTGTGAACTGGACAATGGAATCGCTCCTGAGCTTGTTATATAAGCCGTTGTTTCGATTACACTGTCGTCTGATAGCGATTTTATTATACCATTATTTAAAACATTTACAACCATTAAACTTTTTTTATTGTTGTATATTGATGATATTAATTCACATGCAGCCTCTGAATAGTAAGCTCCACCCCTACTTTCTAACTCTTTTGGTTTCTCTTTTAACGACTCATTTTTATAAAGTTCAAAAAGTTTATCCTCTACACCTTTAACAAACTCTGCTCTAGTTTTATGTCCTTCATAATCCTTTAGTTGTTTTTTTAACATATCCCCTCTCATATAGTAATACTTATGATATGGACATGGCATCATTCCAATCTCTTCTATCTGCTCGCTTATCCAAGGAATTGCATCTATATTTTTAGGATTGAACTTTTCTGAAAGCATAAGTTTGGGTAAAATTTCCCTTATGACATCACGCCCTTTAAAATATATATGTTTTCCCCATACGTAGTGATTTAATCCTACTGCGTGAAACACAAAATCATCACTTCCCAAAACTTCTTCCACAGCTTTCATCATTCCAACAGGTACATTACAAAGACCTATACACTTTACCTTTGTATTATTTAAAACAGCTTCTGTAACCATTCCACTTGGATTTGTAAAATTTATAAGCCAAGCTTCTGGGCACAGTTCCTCTATATCCTTACATATATCTAAAATAACTGGTATTGTTCTAAGAGCTTTCGCCATTCCTCCAACACCATTTGTTTCCTGTCCCATCATACTTAAGGATAGCGGAATCCTTTCATCTTTTATTCTAGCATCTAAAAGTCCTACACGTAGCTGAGTTGTTACAAAATCTGCACCCTTTAAGGCTTCTCTTCTATCTAAAGTTAAAGTTATTTTCCAGTCAAACCCCGCTGCTACCACCATTCTTCTAGCCAAATTTCCCACAATCTCTAGCTTTTCTTTTCCCTCTTCTATATCTACAAGTACTATTTCTCCAATTGGAAGTTCTTGTGCTCTTTTAATAAATCCTTCTATAATCTCAGGAGTATATGATGACCCTCCTCCAATTGTAACTATTTTTAATCTTTTATTCATTTAAAACCCTCCATTTAGCCAAGTTTTTATTAACTTTCTAAAAGTAATGTTGCTCCGTATTCATTGCTATATTTTCTTTCTACAAACTCTATACCTAAATCTTTTAACTCTAAAATTAATTTTTTTCTAATAATAGTTTCGTTTTCTATAATCCCCCCAACAAAACCAACAGAGTTTAAATTTGTGACTCTTTTTAAATCAAGTATTAGATTTGTTAAAGCGGTTACTGTTTCAACTATAATCTCTTGGCATATTTTATACTCGCTATTTTTTAAAACTATTTTTGAAAGTTTGGCTATCTCACTCTTATCACTTTTATAGACCCATTTTAAAAACTCACCACTATTTTTTGTATTAGTTTCTTTAAAAATTTCATCCAATATTTTTTCAGGAAAAACCTCATCTTTATCTAAAAAGTGAAATAGCTTTTTTCCAAGGGATAATCCCATAAAATACCCACTTCCCTCATCACCTAGGATGTGTCCCCAGCCACCTTTTCTATAAAGAATAGAATCTTTAAGAGCAAAACCTATACTTCCAGTCCCACTTATTATCATCATTCCATTATTTTTTCCATGTATAGCTAAAAGTCCTATATGAGCATCACTACTTACAGCATATTTTTTAAATCCTATCTCTTCTAATATCAAATTTAACGCCTCTATATCCTCTGCTCTTCCTGCTCCAGCTGCTCCAACTCCAATTTTTATATCTTTACTCTCTAAATTAAAATGTTTTAACATATCTTCAAAAACTTTTTTTACTTTATCTCCACTAATAACTTGGAGGTTCATAGGACCCCCTAAAAAGTGTCCCAGAACCTCCATATCATTGTTATATAAAGTAGCTGTTGTCTTTGTTCCCCCGCCGTCAACACCCAATATATACTTCATTATTTTACCTCTTTTAATATAAATTTCTCCCAAGGTTTTATATTGTCAAGTAGATATATCTCTTCCTCTTTAACTCTGCCCACAACATTTGTTTTCCCTGTATTTTTCATATCTGTTTTTGCTATTTGTAACTCTCCTGCATAATGCCCATATAAAGAACTCTCTATTATAATATCCCCTCTTTTTATATCCACAGGATTGAATACCTCAAAGCTATGCCCCTTATACTTCACTCTTGACTGAGTTGACCTAATTAGATTTTCATTTACATCTCCTCTATTAAAATGTAAGAAACCTAATACAATATTTTTTTCAACTTCAGGTATATTATCCACTAAAGTTACAGATAAATCTAGCATAGTTCTTTTCAGTTCCCCAAGTTTTCTTAACTCCTCTTCACTAGCATAGCAATTTGAAATTATAACTGTATCAATTCCCTCTTTAAAAAGATCTTTTGCTGCTACCTCTATAGGTAGATATCTATGTTCTTCTAAAGTACATAGTCCCTCGTCCACTGGCCATGGTCCAAAAGTAGCATTTTGTGAATTCACAAAAGCTGCCGTCACTAGCCCATATTTCCTAAAATTTTTATTACATTTTCTAAAATGTTTTCTTGTTAATCCTGTATAACCATGAGGATAGAAGTTATGGCATCCTAAAAGATTATCTCTATTAGGTTTATAATCCATTATTGTATCCACATATTTTGTATCATTACTCATATTAATTTCTATTTTTAAGTCATACTCATTGAAAGTCATAAGTGACTCCTCATTTCCAGTGTATCCAACATCTAAACGAATCCCGTAAGCATCTAAATTTTTAAAAAAACTCAAATCGCTATAAGATATGTTTAAATCAGTAAAAATTCTTGGACTTACATCAGCTACAACTTTAAATCCTAGAGAGTTAGCGTATGCAATTGTCTCTTTAAAATTTTGAACAATTTTTTCCTTATCTCCCTCAATAGATAATAAACACGTAAATATTCTAGTAAATCCATATTTAGAAACTAACTTTATATACTCTTTATCCTTTTCAACATCTGAATGTCCCGGATATATTGAAATTCCTAACTCTCTCATGATATCTCCTATCTATTTTTCTAATTTCTCTAATCTTTCATTCATTTTAAACATAGTTTCATACATTTTTATCATTCTTTTAATTAACTCTTTTTCGGAAATTGCAGTCATCAGGTGGTCTTGAGCATGAACAAATACCATAGATATTGGTGTTGGTTCTCCTGCAGCTTCTTTTTGAATAAGGTCTGTTTGAACATAATGTGCTTTATGAATAGCTGCTTCAGCTTCTTTTAACTTAACCTCTGCCTCTTCAAAATTTCCTTTTTCAGCCTCACCTAGTGCTTCATAAGCTAATCCTCTACACTCTCCAGCCTGTCCTACTATAGTAAATATAATCTCCTCTAACTCTTCACTCATCTCTATTACTGACATCTTTATTCCTCCCCTGTTCCCTCTTCTAATTCCTGCGCAGACATTTTCTTATCGTATGCTTTCATAAACGGATAGTAGACTGCTGCCATTAAAAATATATTAAATATACAAAGAGCAACCGCTCTTAAATCTCCACCTGTTGCTAAGTATGCTCCAATTGGTGCTGGGAATGTCCAAGGAGCCAATATAGCTGGTCTTGAAACTAAATTTAGTGCCATAAGTGTATAGGATACTATCGTTGCCAATACCGGTCCTAATACAAATGGTATTGTGAAAAATGGGTTTAACATAATTGGTAATCCAAATATAATTGGTTCATTTATGTTGAATATAGCCGGTAGAATTGTAGCTCTTCCTAAATCTTTCAGATACTTAGACCTTGCAAATATAAGTAGAAATACCAACCCTAATGTTCCTCCTGATCCTCCTATCCAAATAAACCACTGAAAAAACGGTTCTGGAGTGATATATGGTAAAACCTTATCTCCTGCTTGCATAGCATCAGCATTGGCAGTTAACATCTCAAGCCAGATTGGTCTTGCCATGGCTCCAATTACTGAAACTCCATGTATTCCAGCTGTCCATAATAATGTTATCAATAAAACCATTACGACCGCTCCAACTGGAGTATCCACAATCCCTTTTAAAGGGTTAAATATAGTTGCAAAAAGATTATGAATATCTAATTTAAACATTATAAATAGAATCCATGTGATTAGAACAACTGCAACTGTAGGAAAAAGAGCCTCAAATGATCTGGCAACCGATTCAGGAACACCTTCAGGCATATTTATCGTAATTCCTTTTACCTTAAAGAATCTTAAAATTTCCACGGCACATATAGATGTTACGATTCCCACGAAAAGCCCAGCTCCACCAAGCTTACTCATAGGTAAAACAAATCCTAACCCCTCTCCAGTATTTGAAGTAGCTATGGCTGGAATGATTGTCATAAAATAAGCAAGTAAAGATAGTGTTCCTCCTGAAACTCCATCTAATTTGTAGCCTTTGGCTAAGCTGTAACCAATATTATAAGTGGCATAAATAGCTATAAGCCCCATTGTAATTCTAAAAGGTATTAAAATATCTCCAATATTCTTTTGAATCCATATAAACATCCCTATACTTTCCTTCCATGCTGCTGGCACTGGTGGAAAAGCTATTATTAAAAAGAAACTGCCTACAATTGTCAGTGGAATAGTTGAAACCATTCCATCTCTTATCGCCTTTAAGTGTCTTTGTTCAGCTAATTTTGTCATCGGCTTCATAAAAACATTTTCAATTGCCGTATAAAATTTATCCATTTATTTTATCTCCCCTGTTTTATTTTATCAAAACGCCCTGAGAAAACCTCTTCCTCTATTAGGGAGAGGATGAATCA
>Trix_p1__coassemble_2154_pt1 | contig 10629 bp, 11 predicted proteins | sample Trix_p1__metabat2_low_PE_021 | metagenome-assembled genome bin Trix_p1 | reverse complement strand
ACCCAAAGAAATAATTTCTAAATTTATAAATTCATTTTCTAAATTATATAAAAATACCTGCTCATTATTAACCGTTTTTCCAAACTCTATAACATTTAACTTCACACTTCATCCCTCCACATATTTTTTTTGAACAAATTATGTCTTACAACTGATATTGGATTATATGTGTGCATTTCATCCAACATATTTGAAACTATCAAGTCATATTTTTGCTCTTCTAGAGTAACCCTTTGTAACTCCAATTTTAAGGTATTCAGAAGTAACCTTTCCTTAAACAACTCTCCCACCAGTATTATTTTTTCTGGATTTATCAAAGATATTATCATATCTATACTATGAGCAATTGTAACCATAGCCTCAGTGCTCACTTTTGTACTTAAAAAATCTCTCTCCTTAACTCCCTGTAAAATATCTAAAATACCTATACTTCCTTTTGTAATAAGCGTCTCTTTCAAAGAGCTGTAATTATTCAATTTAACCATGGAGATAAGCCTATTTATAATAGCTTTATTTGAAGCCTCCGCCTCTAGGCACCCTCTTTTCCCACAGGAACATCTTCTTAAGCTACTTCTATCCATAACCACATGACCAATCTCTCCAGAAATAAAACCATGTCCTGACAGTAAATTTCCATTTACAAAAATTGAACTCCCAATGCCCTCTGACACATTTAAAACTACATAATTTTCGCTTTCTTTAGCCCCTCCAAAATATTTTTCTGTCAATGCCATAGCTCTAACGTCATTTTCTATCAATATTGGTATATTAAATCGCTTTTCAATTATATCTCTTATATCAATTTTTTTTCTCTTATAATGAGGAGAGAAAACAATAACTCCTTTTTCTGAATTTATGAGTCCTGTTATTGCCATGGATATAACTTTTATTCCTTTCTCCTCCTGCAACTCCTTTTGAATAACCTCTTCTAAATAATCAATTAACTCCTTATTTTCTGCTATTTTATAGCTTTTTGTTTTAAATATCTCCCCCGCCACATTACCAACTGAAATTACCACCGATATAGGGGTCAAAGATATTCCTAAAATTTTTCCTACCCAATGTTTATTCAACGATAAATCTATTGCTCGTCGCCCGCCAGTTGATTCTCTTTGTGAAACTTCTAAGATTACCCCATATCGAAGTAGTGGTTCAATTGATTTTGTTATAGCAGCTGGAGTTAACTCTAGCTCTTCTGCTATTCTCTTTCGAGATATTTTATCTTTATTTTTTATCATCTCCAATATTCTCAATTGGGATTGTGTAAATTCCATATTTTCCTCCCTAATTCTATATAATTTATAATACCCCCATACAACTCTTCAAGTCAATGTATTTAACATTAACTTTTTTTACTTTTTTAATTAACTTTGTTTTAAAATTACATTTTTACTTTGTAAGTAATCTGTTTTTAAAGTATACTCAAATCAAAACAGTAAAACAAAGGGGAGATTATTTATGGAACTTATCAATACCTTAGTAAAAAACTTTAAAAAAGAGTTTAAAAAAGAAGAGGGAATTTCAACTGAAGTTTTTTTTGCTCCAGGTAGAGTCAATTTAATTGGGGAACATATCGATTACAACGGTGGAAAAGTTTTTCCATGTGCATTAGATTTTGGTACTTATGCTGTTGTCACTAAAAGAGAAGACAAAACTTTTAGAATGTATTCTGAGAATTTTAAAAATTTGGGGATTATCGAGTTTTCTTTAGATTGTTTAGTATATGATAAAAAAGATGACTGGGCTAACTACCCTAAAGGGGTTATAAAGACTTTTTTAAATTCTGGTTTTGATATAGATAGTGGATTTGATGTTCTATTCTTTGGAAATATACCTAATGGCGCTGGTTTGTCATCTTCAGCTTCTATCGAAGTCCTAACCTCAGTAATTCTTAAGACTCTATTTAATTTGAACATTGATATGATTGAAATGGTTAAACTTAGCCAAAAAACAGAGAATGAATTTATTGGTGTCAATTGCGGTATAATGGATCAATTCTCTATTGGAATGGGTAAAAAAGATCATGCTGTTCTTCTGGACTGTAACACACTTGAATACAGCTATGCTCCATTTATTTTAAGTAACGCCTCCATTATTATTGCAAACACAAATAAAAGAAGAGGTCTTGGTGAATCTAAGTACAACGAAAGAAGAGATTCTTGTGAGAACGCTCTGAAAGATTTAAAAGAAAACGGTGTCAACATTGATACTCTTTGTGATATGGATTCAGAAATGTTTGAAAATACAAAACATTTTATAAAATCTGAAGAAGCAATACCCAGAGTAAGACACGCTGTCACTGAAAACGAAAGAGTTCTAAAAGCTATGAAATGCTTAAAAAACGGAGATATATCAACTTTTGGAAAACTTATGAATAGCTCTCATAAATCTTTAAAAGAGGATTATGAAGTTACTGGTATTGAACTTGATAGTTTAGTTGAAGCTGCTTGGGAGGAAGAGGGAACTATTGGTTCTAGAATGACAGGAGCAGGATTTGGTGGATGTACAGTATCTCTTGTTAAAAATGATTGCATTGAAAAATTTATTGAAAATGTTGGAAAGAAATATAAGGAAAAAACAGGTTTAGAAGCTACATTCTATATTGGAAATCCAGGTGATGGAGCTAAAAAGTTAGGTGATTTCTAATGATTTACTCTTTGATACAAGAACTTTTAAATTATGGGCTACAAAAGAGATTAATCGATTCATCTGAAGAGATTTATTCGAGAAATCTTTTACTTGATGTTCTCTCCTTAAATGATTGGAAATACGAAGATGCTAAAGCAGGAAGGGATATCGAAGTTATACTTTTAGATTTTTGCCACTGGGCTACTAAAAATAATTTAATCAATGACTCTTCGGCAGAAATGGAGCTTTTAGATACTAAACTAATGAATTGTATCACTCCTAGACCAAAAGAAGTTATCAATAAATTTAATGAGGACTTTAAAATTTCATCTGAAAAAGCGACAGCTAATTACTATGAATTCTCAAAAAATACAAACTACATTAGAGAGGCCAGAATAAAACGAAATCTACATTGGTTTTCAAATACACCTTATGGTAACTTAGAGATAACTATCAATTTAGCCAAACCTGAAAAAGATCCTAAGGATATCGAAAGAGAAAAACTTATGCCCAAATCTTCATATCCAAACTGTCTTTTATGCTTAGAAAATGTTGGGTATACTGGAAGACTCAATCATCCAGCTAGGCAGACTCATAGAGTTATCCCTATGAATTTGAAATCTGAAAATTGGTATTTCCAATTTTCTCCGTACGTTTATTATAATGAACATTCTATTGTCTTCTGTGGTGAACATAGACCTATGAAGATAAATAGAGAAACTTTTGACCGACTCTTAGAATTTATCGAAATTTTTCCACACTATTGTGTGGGTTCTAATGCTGATTTACCAATAGTTGGGGGTTCTATTCTATCTCACGACCATTATCAAGCTGGTAAACACGTATTCCCTATGGAGAAAGCTCCGATAGAAAATACATTTACAATGAAAAACTTCCCTGAAGTCGATTGTGGAACTATTAAATGGCCTGTATCTGTTATTAGAATCTCTTCAAAAGATAAGGAAACTCTGTCAAAAGCAGCCGAATATATTTTTGAAAAATGGAAAAATTATAGTGATGAAAGTGTAAATATCCTAGCTTATACTGGAGATATTCCACATAACACAGTCACACCTATTGCTAGAAAATCTGGAAATAAATATCAAATAGACTTAGCACTGAGAAATAACCGAACTTCATCCGAACACCCTTTAGGTATATTTCATCCACATTCTGAAGTTCACAACATAAAAAAAGAAAATATTGGGCTTATCGAAGTAATGGGACTTGCCATTTTACCGGGAAGACTTCAAGAGGAGATGACTCTTTTAGAAAAGGAGCTAAAAAAACCAGATTGGATAACAACCTTAAAAGAGAACCCTATTCTTAACAAACATTATGAGTGGATTAAAAATATAGTATCTAAAAGAGATGAGACTATAACATCCGATATTTTAAAAGAGGAGATTGGAAAAACTTTCTCCATAGTTTTAGAACACGCAGGTGTCTTTAAAAGGAATACTCTAGGAAAAAAAGCTTTTAAAAAGTTCACTGACACATTATAATATCCTATATAACTATTGTAGCGAGGATATATATGGATAATTTAAACAAAAAGTGGTACGTTTACATTTTGAGATGTGAAAATAACTCTCTATACACAGGTATCACTACGGATGTTATAAAGCGATTTCAGCAACACATAGCTGGAAAAGGAGCAAAATACACAAAAATTTATAAACCAATAAAGATTGAGGCAATCTTTATCAAAGAAAATAGGTCTGAAGCTTCTAAAGAGGAACTTAGAATTAAAAAATTGACTAAGCGAGAAAAAGAGAGATTGTGCAAAAATAGTTTTAGTGATATACTCAAAACAAATAATTAACTAGGGGGCACTTTAATGTTCGAAACCTTTTTTTCAGAGATTTCTTTAATCAATTTTATATTTTTAACTTCCGCTTGTTTTTGTGCAGCTTTTGTTGACGCTATTGCCGGCGGAGGTGGTTTAATTAGTTTACCCGCCTTTTTAGCTGCGGGACTTAATCCACATATGGCACTCGGAACAAATAAACTTGCAGCTTTTTTCTCAAGTAGTGGAAGCGCCTTTAAGTTTGCTCGTTCAGGAATGATAAATTGGGCTTTAATTAAAAACCTAATTCCTTTCTCTTTTATTGGAGCTATTCTGGGAGTTAAAGCGGTTATTTTAATTGATTCAAAATATCTCTATCCTATTGCATTTTTTCTACTTGTTTTTGTTCTTATCTATACTTTAAAAAACAAAAATTTGGGTAATCATGATAATTTTCAAGGAGTAAATTCTAAAAACCTAAAACTTGGAATACTTATGGCATTTTCTCTTGGATTTTATGATGGATTTTTCGGTCCAGGAACGGGGTCATTTATAATATTTGGATTTATTGAAATTTTTAAATTAGATTTTATTAGAGCCAGTGGAAATTCAAAATTTTTAAATTTAGCTAGTAATATTGCTAGTGTTATCACATTCATGTACTATGGTAAAATTGTATATATGTATGCTCTTACAGTTGGAATCGTAATGCTAATTGGTGCTAGTTTTGGTGCTAAAGTTGCTGTCACAAGAGGAACAAAATTTATACGACCTGTTTTTCTTATTATAACAACTATTGTTACAGCTAAAATGGCTCTAACTTTTTTACAACAAGTATAAATATACTCAAATAATAAAAACCCTCTTTTTAATCAGAGGGTTTTTTATTTCCTAATTTCCTAAAATATTCCCTTTTTTGTCGTAGTTATCCACTGCTGCCCCACCTAATGCTCCAACACCTGCTCCTATTAAAGCGCCTTTAGAATTTCCCGAAATCGCCGTTCCAACTAACGCCCCAGCTCCAGCTCCTACCAATGCACTTTTTTCTCTAGATGTCATGTTTGAGCAACCTACTAACATTAAACCTAAAATTGAACCTACAAGTAATTTTTTCATTTTAAAGACCTCCTAAATTAAATCAATACAACCATTTATCTCTTTATACTATCTAATTTTAGAATTTCCTTGCTATTAAACTAACTCTCTCAACAATTTAGCCAATTGGTCTGGACAAGATGTTCCTCTCTCTGAGCAATCAATCCCTTCCAGTTTTTGTATTACATTTTCCACTTTCATGCCTTCAACCAACTTTTCAATAGCAACAGTATTTCCGTCGCATCCTCCAAAAAATTGAATTTTTTCAACAATATCTCCATTTAACTCTATACCGATTTTTTTTGCACAAACACCCTTTGTTTTCAAAATTTTCATTTCCCAAAATCTCCCTTTTAAATTCTTCTTAAAATATGCGAGTTTAATATGAATCGTATCCTGAACAATTTTCAATCTTATCCATAGTTATTTTTTCTAATTCCTCTTTTATTTTCAAATTAACTCCCTCTAATTTACATCTTAACCCACATGAAGCCATTTTAGAAGCTGTACAACTCGTCTTGTCTTCAAAACATCCATTGACTTTAATTCCACCCTCTAAAACCTCTATTATATCGTATACACTTATATCTTTAGGTCTTTTTGCTGCTATATAACCACCTTTTGCACCACGAAATGATTCTACTAAATCAGATGAAGTTAACTTCCCAAGAATTTTAAGTGTAAACCTTATAGAAACACCTGAAATTTCTGAAATCTCCTTTGCATCCATTTTTCTATTTGTTTCACACAATAAAAGTACAATTCTTATCCCGTAATCAACTTCTCTACTTATTAACATTGCTCCTCCATTTTTTTTAATTTCAATACTAATATTGTAGACCATTTTTTAGTATAAATCAATACATATTTTATATAATTTAAACTAGTTAAATAATATAAAAAATAGTATGACTATAAAATCTACTATAAAAATTTTAGTAAGAAGATTTTTCCTATACATTGGATTACTAAACAATCTAATATAATCGTTAATCCCTAAGTAACCTCTATATTTTTCATTCATAAAAAAATATGTAAATGCGTCAAAAGTCAGCACTATTAGGTTATATACCATTAACCTCTGAACCATATCAGCCTCCTTAAATTCTTCGATATAATAATATATTACTTTATGTATCATATAATGTCAAATATTTGAAGATTACTATATTTTAAATTGAATTTTTGATTAAAATGAATTATAATGATATCAGTTAGTATAATATCTATAATATAAATAAAGTATCAATCTATAAGGGGGAGAGCTATGAGTTTTTTATTTAAACTTTTTAACAATAAGGACATCAAGGAACTCGAAAAAATCAATCTAACTTTAAATAAAAAGTTACAAAATCTTCAGAAAGAATTGGAGGAGAAAGAAGTTCTTATTAATAATTACTCTTCTTTGCAATCCAAGCCAAATACTGACTATTCTAAGCAATGGCAACTTATGGAAAAAAATCTTAGAAATCTACAAGAAGAAAATAGAATATTAAAGGAGAACTTCATTAAATTGAGTAGAATTATTCCAAGAGAGCAGTGGAAATACTCTTTTTTAGTTGATTTGCACCATTTTTATTCAGCTAATAAATTTGTAAGTATCAGAGAAAAGCTTTTAGAAGCTGGCATTAAATATTTACAAGAAATTGAGGAAGAGATGTTTTCGACTCTTTTAAAAGATGAGCGTTATGTACAAGAGGGACTTCAAAAATTTTTAGATTATAAGAATGGAATTATTGATTGGGATGTAAAAACTTTCTTGATAAAAGGCGATAAAATAACTAAAATTTATCAAAAATCTAGGAAATTTTTAAACATTTTATCTGAACAAAATATTGAGTTTATGGCTGATTTAGATTCTTTTGATTTTCAATCTCTCACTGAGTTTGGATTTTCTCAAGAGGATATAAACACTTTTAAACAAAAATATGAATCATATAATGCCGAAAGAAAAATATAATAGCTTTTACCTAGTTTCTATATTAGGCGTAGAGTTTTGGGGAGGAAATTTTGATGAGTACATATAAATTATGGTGCAACTACCTTAGAATTGATAGATTTATTTATCCAGATGAAAAAAAATTAAAATTTTTAAATTTTTGTCAGGAAAATAATGTAATTTACCTATCTGAAATAGATGAGGAATTACTAACTCAATACTCCAAAGTACCTGGGGTTGGTCCTGGAAGGATTGCAGATATAAAAAACGATCTATCTGAGATTGTCGAGAGATTTTCAAAACAAAAAACTTTTAAAAAAATTGTTGATTGTCGTCTAGACAAGATAATTTTTAATATCAAACATATCGAAGGGATTACTGTTGGAGAATTTTTAAACTATAACCAAAAAGATATCGATTCTATGCAACTATCTAACAATGAATTGGAAAGAATCTACGAAATATGTACTACCACTCTTCCTTTGGAAGAAACTTTGAAAAAAATTAAAACTACTCTTTCTCGAGATGACATTCAACTTTTAGTTGATAGGCTTGAAAATAATAAAACTTTAGAGGAAATTGGCACTCTAAGAAATATCAGTCGTGAACGAACTCGACAGATTGAAATAAAATTGAAGCAAATTATTGCAAATATATTTAAAAATACAAATCTAAATATCGCATTGAAAATTGAAGCTGACTTCAAAGATGAAATATCTTTAGATGAGATGTATGAACTTTTTGGTGCAGATTATCGTTTTTTAGTTAGTTTTTTAAAAAGAAATGAGATTTTTTCAAGACCTTTCTATATAGATTTCTTGGATTTATTCCTTTTCGATAGAAGAGAGCGTTTCTTTAAAATTTTCTACTCGTTAGAATTTACTAATATTTTAACCACAGATAATGTCAAAACAATTAGAAGTAGTTTTAAAAGTTTTAAATGGATTACTCAAGATGAAATTGAAAAAATCATAACAAAATTAGGTTATGAGAAGCATGGCAAATATTATGTTCAAAATAGTGGATATAAAGATATTTTAGAACTTTATTTTGTCAAATTAGTTTCTCATCCCCTAAGAGTAGATGAAAATACAATTAAACTGATTATTGAGGATATTAATTCTCGATTAGACTATAATCTTTATTCCGACGAAATCAAAAATATGAATGATAACACCGCTATTTACTTGGCACGTAGATTGGAAGGTCTACTTTCAAGAATAGACGGTATTATAATGACTGATTCTAGAACTTATATCCATATAAATAAAATAAAATACAATGTCGAAGAGTTTTTGAATCTGAAAGATATTATTCTTTCATTTAATGAAAATTATATTGACAGTATTGCTGTTTATAAAAACCTAGAAACTATACTAAATAGTATTGGAATTTACTCTGATCATGTTTTTTATTCACTATTTAAGTACCATTTTGCTCAAGAACTAAATTTGAGTACAAATGGTAACAGTAGAGTTCTAACAATCGGAGAACAAGGCTTTAACAGAGTGGATGAATTAGAAAAATTTATTGAAGCCGAGGGAAAAATTTTAGAAAAAAACTATATTCAAGAAAAGCTTAATTATTCCAACGTTTCTTTAAATAATGCTATCGACAACTCAAATAAGATTATAAGTTTTGATAGATCTTTTATAGGATTAATAAACTTTGTTCAAATGTCAAAGCACGAGATTGAGCTTTTTAAAGAACTCGTTGCCTCTAATGATAATGATGGAAACGTATCTATTCCAGAATTGATAAGTAAGATAAATCTTAATAAAAGTTTCAAAACTTTTATTAAGAAAAATAATATAAATAAGTACTTTATTGCTTCTTTAGTTAGATATTATTTTCCTGAATATAAGGGTGGTTGTAACTTACTGAGTAAAAAAAGTATTACAAAATGATTAGAGTCTGGTTAAATCTAGACTCTTTTTTCTTTTAACTTCTAAACTTCTTGAAAATTTAACTGAAATGATATAATATTTAACTAAGTCAAATTTTTGGAGTATAACTATGAAATTTTTAATTACTGATTACTTTTTTAAAGATATTCCCACTGAAAAAAACGAGAAAGTTCTCAATAAACTCTATTTCTTTTATAAAATAATCAAGAACCATAAAATTTTATCCAGTAACCTTCCCAAGGGGTTTTGGATAAAAAAAATTGTGGGGAGTAATTCTCTTTATGAGTTTAGAGTTGATAGTGGTGACCGTATCTTTTTTCTTTTCAATAGCTTTTCAAGAGAAGATTCTCAAGGAAGTCTTATTTTCCTGATGTACTCTTCACATAATATGGCTGTGAAAAAAGCCAAACGTAAAGAGGTCAGTGAAAGTTCTTTGAAAGAGTTTGTAATTTTTGACCAAGAGAACAATATAGTATCTATTGATGAAAATTTCTTTAACTATAATAATTTAATCACCTATGAGATTATTGAGGATTCTCATTTTATGGAAAACTTTTATAATAAAAAGTATAAATACTACTATTTAAATGATGAACAATATTCATGTCTTGTGGATTTTCCACCTCACTTTATCGCTGGGAGTGCTGGAAGTGGTAAAAGTACAATAACTTTGAGAAAACTTTTAAATTTGGAGGAAAACTACAAATTTTATAATATATCTAAAATTTTATACCTGACATCAAATAAATATTTAAAAGACAACTCCTTCGAACAATATCTTGAATTTAGAAAAGAGTGCAAAGAGATTGCTGAGTTTTTTACTTTAAAAGAGTTTATACGTCAAAACTTACAAATCTCTTCAAAACAAATTGTTGAATTTAACAAATTTAAAGAATTTTTCATTTTTTCTTATCCCAATAGAAAAAAGTTTAATCTTTCTATTGAAGAGATATATTCAGAAATAAATGGTATCATCAAAGGTCTGATGATCAAAGGAAATGCCGATAATTGGAATAGAGATTTAACCCAACACTCTATCTCTTTAGAAGACTATTTGAATTTGAGTTCTAAGTATTCAACATTAGATAGAGAAAGTCGTATATTTTTTTATGAAGTCTGTAAAAAGTATAATCAATGGCTAAAAAACAATAATCTTTTTGATTTAAATGACCTCTCTTTAAAGCTTTTGAAAAAAAATATACAATTTGATTTCATTATAATAGATGAAATTCAAGATTTAACTGAATTACAGATTTTTACCTTAACCTCTC
>Trix_p1__coassemble_2151_pt1 | contig 10639 bp, 7 predicted proteins | sample Trix_p1__metabat2_low_PE_021 | metagenome-assembled genome bin Trix_p1 | reverse complement strand
TTCAGATAAATTCTTCAAATACTATGCTGAGTTAAATAGAAGTTTATGTGAAAAGGATATAGAGTTAGAAGAGTGGCAAAAAAAATATTTTGAGATATTCCATAGGTTTAAAGAAAAATATGAGATATATTTGAATGAAAGAAATTATATACCAAAAGATTGGATTGAAGACATAAGATATTTAGATTTAACAATCTTTAAAAAATATAAGAAAATGGTATTTGTAGATATAGTAAACTTTTCACCTTTAGATAGGTATATCATATCTAAGCTAGAGGAGTTTATAGAGATTGTAATTAGAGTTCAAGGAGAACCTGGAGTTTTTGATGAAGAAAATCTTGAATTAAAAGAGGTATATCTACCTAGAACACAAAAAATAGATATATCACTATTAGAGGTTCAAGATGAATTAGAACTTATAGGAAATCTATTAGATATTATGAAGATGAAAAATCATATGACGAATATTTTTTCTCCAGAAGCGGATACAAATGAGTATTCTAAAGTTTTTCCAAATAACTTTATGAGAGGTAGTTTCTATACTTTAAATGACACCAAGTTTTTTAAATTTTTAAATGCTCAAAGCGAACTTATAGGAGCAATGGAACCTAGAATGGATAACTTGATTCCTATTAAAAAATTTTTAGAGGGAATTAAAACTTTAGAGATACAAGAGTATTACGGAATAACAAAAGAGGATATGGAGTATATCTATAATCAAATAGATTGGGATTATAAGTATATAGGAACAGAGAGTAACGAAAAAATTTCTGAGATTTATATAGATATTGTAAAAGTATCAAAAATTGAAAATATAGATAAATTTATTACATACTTTAATGAACTTTTATCATTAGATATATTTAGAGAGAAAATATATGTAGATTTTTATGATAAACTTCAAGAGTATATGGGATATGCTAAAACAACTGAAATAATGCTCGAGGAAAGGGAGATTAAAAGTTGTTTTAGAAATGGTGGAGATATTTTAAAATTTTTACTTCAATATTTTAATGATGTTGAGATTATAAGAAATGATAATAGCGAAGGAAAATATCTAATAAAACCAATGGAAAACTGTAAGGTTACTCCATCAAGAGAGTCAATTTTTATAAATATAAGTACAAAATATCTTCCTAGAGTGAAAAGAGATTCTCTTTATTTGACAGAGAAACAAAAAAAAGAAAATGGATTTACTTATTACGAAAAGGAAAGAAAAGAAGAACGATATAGGTTTTATCAAGGTCTTTTAAAAAATAGATATAATACTGTCATCTATATAAAAAATGAAAACAGTGGAGAGGGAGTATCTCCAATATTTTCTGAAGTTTTAAACAGATACAGTATAAGCAAACTTGAAAAAACTGTTTATAGTGAGGATATACTAGAGAGACTAATGGCATTCAAATCAAATGAGATTGGCGAGTTTATTCAGAAAGATTTAAAAAAAGATAGAGATGACTTCAGAAATAGAGAGTTAAGTATAGGTCCATATGACTATGATACTTTAACTAGATGTGAGTATAGATTTTACCTAGATAAAGTTTGTGGACTTAGTTATTTTGAAAAAGAGGATTCTTTAGGTATATCACTTAAGTTTTTAGGAACATATATCCATGAAGTTTTCGAAAAGTTAACAGATAAGATGTGGAAAAAGATTTTAAATATTTCAGATTATTCAGTGACAAGTGAAGAGATAGAAGAGTTACTATATAAGAGTTTTTATGGCAATAGAAAAAGAGTACCTGTGTATCTAGATAACTATTTTATTCAGATACTAATTCCACGTTTTACAAAAAATATAGTAAAATTTTATAAAGAGATAGAAAATCTATATATAGAAAAGAAAGTTAAACGTATAGAGAGTGAGAAAAATAGTAGAAAAGAACTCTTTTTAAAAGGTGATGTAGAAGTTACTTTAAGTGGTAGAGTTGACCTTGTAATTGAAACAACAACAAATAATCATATCATAGATTTTAAAACAGGAAGTAAAATTGATAATCAGCTAGATTTTTATACAATCATGCTATATGGTGATGAAAATGCTGCTCAAAAATCAATATACAATGCTTTTGAAGGAAGTATAGAAAATCAAGAAAAAGCTAAATTGACAAGAGAATCTTTAAAAGAGAGATTAATAGAGTTTTTTAAAAGTGGGAGCTATTTTTTAAGCGAGAAAAAAAGTGGGTGTCTATACTGTGAGTATGGAGATATCTGTAGGAGGGAGTTTTAAATGAAAGGGATAGTTTTAAAAGCTAGTGCTGGAACAGGAAAAACATACAGACTATCTTTAGAGTATTTAGCTGCTCTTTTAAAGGGGGAAAATTATAAGAATATTTTAGTAATGACCTTTACTAAAAAAGCTACATCTGAAATTCAAGAGAGAGTTATTCAATTTTTAGAGGAGATGTATAGAGAAAAAGGGTCATCTTTATATGAAAATTTAAAGAATTTATATCCAGAGATAGACCTTTCTTTTGAAAATGTTAGAAAAGTTTATTATGAGGTATTAGATAATAAAGATAGACTAAAAATCTTAACAATTGATGGTTTTATAAATAATATATTTAAAAATGTTATAGCTCCATATCTCAATATATTTTCGTATGAAATTATAGATGATACTGAGAATATTGAAATTTTACTAAAATGTTTTGAAAAAATTGTAGAGGATAAAAAAGAGTTTGATAGATTTAAAATTTTTCTACAAAATAGAACAGAGCGTAATATAGAAAAATATTTAGATATACTAAAAAATCTAATTGATAACAGATGGAAACTGATTTTAATTGAACAATCTCAAAAATTAAAAAATAAGGATGAGTGTGAGTCAGATATATCTATAGAGAAGTTAATTAAGCACTTAATGGATGTTTTTTTAGCTGTAAAAGAGAAAAAGAAAGATGGTAAAGATTTAGCTGATTATATGAGTAAAGTCATAAAATGGATTTTAGAAAAAGATAGCTCAGTTCATAGAGAACACGCAGTTGAAAATTGGAATGAAATTATTAAAAGCGATAAATGTTGGGATGGACGTAGAGTAAAAACAACAAGTAAGATTGACTTGGATTGTGAAATAGAGATTTTACAAAGAGCTTTTAATCAACTAAAAGAGGAGATATCTAAAGAGGTTTTCAATAGAGAGATTTTATCCTTTGAAAGAGAGGTACTATACTTTATTGAAAATTTATATTCAATATATGATAATATAAAATTTAATGGAAAAAGATTTACTCATCTAGATATAAGTAGTTATATGTTCCAATATATAGATAGGGAAGAGATAAATCTTATAAAGGACGGGTATATAACAGACTACTTTAAAGATATATTTGACAGTGAATTTAAAACGGTATTTATAGATGAGTTCCAAGATACAAGTGTTCTTCAATGGAGAATTTTAAAAGGACTTATAAATAGTTGTGAAAACTTAATATGTGTTGGAGATGAAAAGCAAAGTATATATGGTTGGAGAGGGGGGGAGAAAACTCTTTTTGAAAACCTTTCAAGTATTATAGGAGTAAAAGAGGAGACTATGAGTGTTTCCTATAGAAGTTGTAAAAATATAGTTGATTTTACAAATAATGTATTTAATGGAGTGAGCGAAATATATGAAGAGGTTGTAGCATTGGAAGAAGGTAGTTATAAATGGGAATTTACTCCGGTAGATGGGAAAAGTGATGAGCTTGGATACTTTGAGGTTTTAACAAAAAAAGAATCCTTAGAGGACGAAACTGAGGTATTGGAAGAGGAAAATATGATAGAAACTATGGTGAATTCTATCGAGACTAACTTTGATGGTAACTATGGAGGAATAGGTATAATTGCAAGAAGTAATAAACAACTAAATGAAATAGCTATTGCTTTAAGCGATAGAAAAATACCATTTGTAATAGATTCCAATGATTCTATTATATACCATAGGGCGGTTAATCCAATTTTTAAAATTTTAAAATTTGTTGTAAATAAAGATATATTTTCACTGCTTGAGTTTTTAAGAAGTGATGTTATAAAAATAGGAAATGATGAGCTAAAAACTATTTTAAAAAACAGAGAAACGGTAGAGAAGTTGGAAGAGGTGCCGGAAGGTATTTCGAATGATCTTTTAGATGTTTTGAATAGAATTAAAAAAATAGTTAAGAATGGATTGGAGAATAAAAACTTTGTGCTAAATGTAATTGAGGAGTTTAATATTTCTCAAGTATTTTCTGGGAACTCAGATTTGAAAAATATGTTTCATTTTTTAGAGATGTCCAAAGAATACGGAGATATATTTGATTTTTATAACTCTTTAATAAATGAAAAAGATAATCCAAAATTTAAACAGGTATCTTTAGAGGAGAAAAAAGCTATAACTCTTTTAAGTATCCATAAATCTAAGGGATTAGAATTTGAAACGGTTTACTACTTTCATCAGGGGCAAAAAAAGGGACTAGAAAGTGGAATACAATTTCATATAGACTTTAAATCACCATTTAATGAAATAGAAAACTTTATATTTGTAGATAAAAAGTATGAAAAAGTATTACATTATCTGGGAGAAGGTTATAATTTTTTAAAAGAGTTAGAAGTAAAAAAAGAGCAAGAGGAGATAAATAATATCTACGTTGCACTTACAAGAGCCAAGAAGAATTTATTTTTAGTTATGGGTGAAAACGAAAATAAATATTTAAAAAATTCAATAGATGGACTATTTAGCACAAAATGTGGTAAAATTAGTAGAACTGAAAAAAATGAAAGTATGCAAAGAGTGAAAAAGATAGAATTATTAGATTCTATAGATTTTATTGAAAAGCCTATAGAAGAATGTGAAGAGCCAAATCGAATTTTTTTAGTTGATTCAATAACAGAGGAAAAAAGAAGAATAGGTAATGCTATTCACTACTATTTAGAGTTTATAATAAACAACACTATATATGAACATATTGAAGCTAAAAATAGAACTTATTCAAAATATGCTTCTATAATAGGAGAAGAAAAATTAAAAAATATTCTTGAAGGGATTGAGTTTGAAAATTTCTTTATTAATAATCCCATTATTTTTTCAGAAGAGTGGGACTATATATATCCAGAGTATGAAATATATGATGAGGGTAAGCTAAAAAGAATAGATAGAATTATGATAAAAAAACCTACACCGACAAGTGATGGTAAAATTTTTGTAATTGACTATAAAACAGGAGGAATAAATCAAACTCAATTAGATGAGTATATCAAAATTGTAGAAAAACATCTATATAATTTGGGAGAGATAGATAATTATAAAGTGTCCGGTGAGTTTTTAGAAATTAAACTATAAAAATTAAACTAATCAGAGGGGATGAAATGAAAAGAACAGTTTTAACAGGATTATTTTTAATGAGTTTAGCATCATTTGGAGAAGAAATTGTAGTTTATGGACCAGAGTCAATGAAATGGATTGAAAGTTCAGCAGGTATGATTTTTAAAGAAAAAACTGGAGCAACAATCAAGTATGTGCCGATTGACGGAGTCATATCTAGAATGAAGTTGGAGAAAAAAAATCCAAAGGCAGATATTATTGTAGGATTGACAGATATAAACTATTTGGAAGCTAAAAAAGAGGGGCTTATAAAAAATTATAAACCAACCACTGCTGGGAATATTGTAAAAACTGATTTTATAATTGATAAGGAGTGGGCAGTTACACCTATTGATTATGGGATGCTTGCACTAAACTATAATTATAAAAAAATCGCCTCAGATTTGAAGACTTTTGAAGATTTAAAAAAGTATCCAAAAGAGCTGTTGGTTCAAGATCCGAGAAGCTTTACAGGAGAAGCATTTATGCTTTGGACCATCGCTGTTTACGGAGAGAATTGGTTAAAATTTTGGGAAAGTCTAAAACCAAGTATTTTGACAGTTTCTTCGGGATGGTCGGATTCTTTTGCTAAGTTTTCTGTAGGAGAGGGAGCTATTATGAGTGGGTATGCTTCTAGTTCGATCTATTTTTATCAAGATGGAAATGAAAATAAATATAAGAGTTATATTCCTGAAGAGGGGGGATATATATATTTAGAGGGTGCTGCTTTAGTTAATAAGAAAAGCATAAAGAAAACAGCTGAAGAATTTTTAAACTTTGTTTTAGAACCAGAGTTTCAAAAACTTGCTCTTGAAAAAAACTATATGTTCCCTGTTATAAACTATGAATTGCCAGAAGATTATAAATATGTTCCAACAACAGATAAAATAGTTAAGCTAGATGCGGAATATGTGAATAAAAATATGGAAAATTGGAAAAGAGAGTTAATTGAGGTATTAAAAAAATAATGAAGAAAAATAAATCCTATAGCTATATATATCTTATTCTATGGGGAATCCCTCTAATATTTTTTATGAAAGATTTTTTTCATTTAAAAGAGATTAAGAGTTTGAATTTTTATGAAAACTTCGAACTTTTTAAAATATCTTTAGTTCAAGGTATTTTGTCTGTCATATTTTCAATAATAATCGCCATTATACCGGCTTATTATATGAGTTATAAAAAAAATGCACTGACAAAAATATTAGAGGGACTTGTATTTATTCCATTTTTCTTTCCAACCATATCAACGGTAGTAGCTTTTACACTTATATTTAACTTGCCAATTCTTAAAGATTTTAATGTTTTATACACATTGAAGGCTATAATACTTGCAAATGTATTTTATAATAGTCCAATAATGATAAAGTATATGAGTGAAGGGATGAGAAATATACCTAAGAATATAATTGAAGCAGCTAAAATAGATGGATTAAATGAAGTTAATATCTTTTTTAAAATCAAACTTCCACTGATGTTTCCACAAGTTTTTAGAGGTATGTTTTTAGTTTTTATATATACCTTTGCTTCTTTTGGAATTGTTTTAGCGTTGGGAGGAATAAGGTACTCTAATTTAGAAGTTGAAATTGCAAATACTTTGCTAAAAGACGCAAACTTTTCAAAAGCTCTTATATTAGGAGTTGTGCAATTTTTATTTTTGATAATATTGAACCTTACAGGCGATTTATACCCACCGTATGAGTTACAAAATGATTTTAGGGAAAAAAAAATTCCTATATTGATAACACTTTGGAGTATAGTGTATTTATTACTGGAGTTTTTGGTTGTTTTGATAGGGATATTTTATGGGTTTTACAACTATTACACGGGAAGTTTTTCTTTAGAAGGTTTTTATAGACTTTTTTCCAATGATTTTAATGTCTATTATCCAGTTTTACAAGGGATTCGAAATTCATTACTCTTAGCATCAATCACTCCAATATTTGTGATTATTTTTACATATTTATTACTTAAAAATTTTACTAAAGTAACAAGTGCTATTGTTTTTTCAACGATGGGATTTTCAAGTGCGTTTTTAGGTATTGCGCTGATATATATAAATATACTTTATGATGTAAAATTATGGATTCTTTTGGTTATTGGATACTTTTTGGTAACGGTTCCAATAGCCTATTCATTTATGTATCAATATGTGAGAGAGTTTCCAAAAGATATATTAGATTTGGCAAAAATTGATACACTTTCACCTCTCAAGACGTTCTTATTGGTAGAGTGTCCTATTTTAAAAAATGTATTTTTAGGTACATATTTACAAGTTTTTGCAATAATTTTAGGAGAGTTCACAATCTCATATTCAATGCAACTTGGAAGAGACTTTCCAACTATAGCATTGGTAAACTATTCACTTTTTTCAGGTAAAAAATTTTTAGAAGGAGCGGCGTTGTCATCCGTAAATATAGTAATAGTAGTTATATTATTTTATTTATCAAATAAAATTACAGAAAAAGAATAAAAGGAGGGAAATAACTATGATAAATGCGATATGGTTAGGACTTATAGTAATTGGAATTACGATTTCGCTATTCACAGGGAATGTGCAAGCGGTAACGGATTCTGTTATATCATCATCAAAAACAGCAGTGGAGATAGCCATAGGTCTTATTGGAGTTATGGCCTTTTGGTTGGGACTAATGAAAGTTGCTGAAGAAGCTGGATTAGTAAAAAGTTTAGGAAGAGGGTTGAGACCTATAATGAAAAGATTATTTCCAGAGATTCCAGAAGATCACCCAGCAACGGGAAGTATTGTAGCCAATGTGGCAGCAAATTTCTTTGGATTAGGGAATGCAGCTACTCCATTAGGAATTAAAGCTATGCAGGAGTTACAAGAATTGAATGAGAGCAAAGAGGAAGCTTCTGATGCAATGGTATTGTTTCTAGCTATAAATACATCTTCAGTAACTTTGATATCATCAAGTGTAATAGCTTACAGGGCAGCAGCAAATTCAGTAAATGTGACAGAAATAATTGCACCAACAATAATAGCAACAGCGATTTCAACAATAGTGGCGGTTGTTTCGTGTAAAATTTTACAAAAGCTACCTACATTTGAAAGGGAAATAATTAGAAAAACAGATGTTATTAGGGGAGGCGAGTAATGTTTACATTAGTAATGGAAAGAATATCTTTATATGCAATTCCTCTAATGATACTATTTATAGTTTCGTATGCATATTTTGTAAAAAAAGTGAAAGTTTATGAAGTATTTTGTGAAGGAGCAAAAGAAGGATTCTCTACGGCTATTAAAATTATTCCATTTCTGGTTGCTATGTTAGTAGCGATTGGAGTTTTTAGAAGTTCAGGAGCTATTGATGTAATAATAAAATATTTAAATCCAATTTTAAAATTCATAGGAATGCCTGGAGAAGTTTTACCTATGGCGATTATGAGACCTCTTTCAGGAGGAGGTTCAAGTGGAATTCTGAATGATCTTTTTATAACATATGGACCAGATTCTATGATTGGAAGAATGGCGTCGGTTATGATGGGATCAACAGAAACAACATTCTATGTTTTAGCAGTTTATTTTGGAGCTGTTAGTATCAGAAAAACAAGACATGCAGTTGTAGCTGGACTTTTAGCTGATATAGCTGGGATATTAGCAGCAGTATGGATTTGTAATTTAATGTTTGCTTAAGGTTGTGATGAATACGTGAGAAACTTAAAAGTGGGGGACACTATTGGATTGGTAGCTCCGGCAAGCAGTGTTGAGAAGGAAAAACTAAAAAGTGCCATTGTTAATTTAGAAAAAATGGGATTCAAGGTTAAGATTGGAAAAAGTGTGGAGAATATTTGGTATTCTTTTGCTGGAACAGATGAAGAGAGAGCAAAAGATATAATCAATTTTTTTCAAGATGCTGATGTTGATGCGATTATGTGTGTGAGAGGTGGTTATGGAGGGATAAGAATACTTTCTCTACTGGATTATGAAATTGTTAAAAATAATCCAAAACCTTTTATAGGGTACAGTGATATAACATCTTTACATATGGCATTTTTAAAAAAATGCAATTTAAAAGTTTTTCATGGTCCAATGGCTGTGAGTAACTTTTCTGAGAGTTATAGTATAGAAACTTTAGATAATTTTATAAAAGTTGTAAGTAGTGATAAAAGTTATATAATAAAAAATTTTAATGAAGAAATATATTTTTATAACTCTTTAAAAGCAAGCGGGCAGTTAGTTGGTGGAAATTTAGCAGTGTTAATATCTAATTTGGGCACAGAGTTTGATTTAGAATATGAAAATAAGATTCTTTTTTTAGAGGATATAGGAGAATCGACATATAAGATTGATAGAATGTTATGGAAGCTAAAAAACTTGGGTATTTTTGATAAAGTTGCAGGGATAGTACTTGGTGATTTTATGAACTGTGATAAATCAAGTAATGATGATATGTCTTTACAAGAGGTTTTTGATAGTCATTTTAAAAATTTGAATAAACCTGTCTGCTATAATCTAAAATCAGGACACTGCACTCCAATGTTAACATTGGAATTTGGAGAGATTTTAGAAATAGATGGAGAAAAAAAGAAAATAGTAGTTAGAAAGTAAAAGAGGATGGAAACTAGTTCTATCCTCTTTTACTATATTTAATTAATTATTACTGTGACTTTTTAAAATAAAATGCTGATAAAATTAGGTTAGCACCACTAAATAATATGTACCATGCTATACATAAAGCTATGAACTCTTGGGAAAAAAACGGTAATGCCACTAAAAGTATACCAAATAAAGTATCAATAATACCAGAACCCAAACTGAAGTCAACTAAGCTAGGGAATATTTTTCTATTAAATAGAATATTCAAAATAATGAATATTCCTTTAAAAATCATGAATATACCAGCATATATAATTATATATATTTGGCTAGCGAATGGAGTGCTAAATAGTGACAAAGAGATTATAATTTCTAGAACGCCTATAAAAATGTATAGACCCCAGTGAAAATTAGCTACCTTTCTAAACTGAAAACCCTTAGTAAAATTTTTAACACCACTAACTAAGAAAAAGGCTGCCAGTATATCAACTAAGTACACGGAAAAAATAGTAGGACTAAAAATTCCAAAAACTCCAACTATACTAAATAAGATTCCTGTTACTAAAAGATAAGTAAAAACTTTTTTGTTAAACTCTTGCATTGAAATCCCTCCTTAAAAATAAGTCTATCTTTTTATATATGTTATTCTGTTAAAATGATAAATCTCCTTTAAAATTTTTTATTCTGAATAAAAATGCTTAAAATATTCATATAGTGATAAATTTTGAAATACGTATATATTAAAAAAATAGGTTATATAT
>Trix_p1__coassemble_2104_pt1 | contig 10922 bp, 10 predicted proteins | sample Trix_p1__metabat2_low_PE_021 | metagenome-assembled genome bin Trix_p1 | reverse complement strand
CTTGAATAGATATCTAAGTAAAAAGTAGAATTTCCTATTCTTTTTTTAAAATTTTCTATGTCGTAAAACACTTAACTCCCCCTATTTTCTAAAAAAATATCTTTTTTTAAAATTATTTCAACTTTTTTTTCTAATATTTTTATCAAATCAAACGAAAATAATAGATTTTTTTTGAAATCATATAATTATTATAAATTAAAACAGACGAAAATAACAGACTTTTTTTATAAAATTGACTTATTTTGTTAAAAAATGGTATCTTAAAACTAAGAACAGAACAAAATTCAAAATAAATATATAGTCGGAGGTTATTATTATGATTAAAATTTTATTAGCATGTAATGCAGGTATGTCTACAAGTTTATTAGTTAACAAAATGAAAAAAGTTGCAGCAGAACATAAATTAGAAGCAGATATAAAAGCAGTTCCTGAAATTGCAGCTCCAAGTCATTTTAATGATATAAACATATTATTATTAGGACCACAAATTAAATTTTTAGAAAGCAAAATGATCGAACTTGCAGATGGAAGATTTCCTGTAGTTACTATAAATACACAAAAATACGGAATGATGGATGGACTAGGAGTTTTAAAAGATGCAATCATTGCAATAAAAGAGTTTAAAAAAGCAAATGCTCAATAATTTAGGAGGTCACATATGAAAATATTTAATAGTTTTAATATATTTTTAAATAAACATTTTATACCCACAGCAAATAAAATAGCTGCACAACGACATGTTGTTGCTATTAAAGATGGAGTAGTTGCCACTATGCCTCTTACTATAGTAGAATCACTTTTTCTGATTTTAAGTTTTCTTCCTATTCCTGGGTACTCAGAATTTATAGCTAGTAGCGGAATTGGAAGATATTTCTCATTTATATCTGATGCTTGTTTTGGAATAGTGGGTATGGTTGCATGTTTAGCTGTTGCTTATAGATTAACTGTTGGTTATGGAATGCACGAACTAGCACTATCAAATGCAATTATTGCTGTTTCAAGTTTCTTTGTTACTATGATTCCTTCAACTGTAAATGGAACTATTAGTATGGGTTACCTAGGAGCTAAAAGTTTATTCACAGGAGTTATTATAGCTCTTATTACTGTAGAGTTTGTTAATAAAGTTCTAAAAAGAGGGTTAGTTATAACTCTTCCTGAAAGTGTACCACCTGCTATATCGAAAACTTTTATGTCATTAATTCCTGGAGTTATTGTAATTAGTTTCTGGGGACTAGTTACAGCAATTTTAGCAAATACAAGCTTTGCTAATTTCCATGATGCGGTAAATGTTATTGTAGGTACTCCATTAAGATTTGCAAGTACATCCTTAGTTGGACAACTTACAGCAGTACTTTTAACAACTATTCTTTGGTGTGCTGGAATACATGGAGCTACAATTGTCGGTGGAATTATGGATCCTATTTGGCTTGAAAATACTCTTCACAACGCAGCTTTAGCAGCTCAAGGAATTGAAAATATCTACTCTAATGGTTATATTATTTCAAGTGCTGCCTTTACAGACATGACAATTAAAATTGGTGGAAGTGGATCTACAATTGGATTTGTTTTACTTATGCTTTTTAGAGCTCGTTCTAAGCAATTAAAAGAGGTTGGAAAGCTATCTATAACACCTTCACTATTTAATATTAATGAGCCTGTTATCTTTGGAACTCCTATTGTTATGAATCCACTGCTTATAGTTCCATTTATATTAAACCCAGTTATTATAACAATTATTAGTTGGTTTTTAATGAAGTGGGATTTAGTTAAAATACCATTTGTTATGGTTCCTTGGACTACACCACCTATTATAGCTGGTTTCTTAGCATCTGGTTTCTCAATCTCTGTGGTTTTACTTAATATTTTTAGTATTATTTTATCAATAGTTATTTTCTATCCATTCTTTAAAATTTATGATGCACAGTTAGCTGCAGACGAAAGTGATGTAAAAAAAGAGGATAGTTTAGAGTCATTATTAGAAGAGATTTAATTTTAAGGGAGGATAAATTATGAAAAAACCTGTTAAAATCGTTACAATTGGTGGAGGATCATCTTATACACCTGAGATAGTTGAAGGATTTATTAAAAGATATAATGAACTACCTATCAAAGAGTTATGGTTAGTTGATATTGAAGATGGTAAAGATAAACTAGAAATAGTTGGAAGCTTAGCTAAAAGAATGGTTAAAGAAGCTGGACTAGAGGATAAAATGAAAATTTATCTAACTTTAGATAGAAGAGAAGCTCTTAAAAATGCTGATTTTGTAACTACTCAATTTAGAGTTGGACTACTTGCAGCTAGAATAAGAGATGAAAGAATTCCTTTAAGATATGGAATGATTGGACAAGAGACAAATGGTGCTGGTGGATTTGCAAAAGCCCTTAGAACTATCCCAGTTATTTTAGATATTTGTAAAGATATGACTGAGTTATGTCCTGATGCTTGGCTTGTAAACTTTACTAATCCAAGTGGTATGGTTACTGAATCTATTTTAAAATACTATCCTAATATTAAAGTTGCTGGTCTTTGTAACGTTCCTATTGGTGTTAGAAAATCTGTTACAGATGCTTTACAAGTTCCTGATGAAGAGATTGAGCTTATTTGTGGTGGATTAAATCACTTTTTCTGGGGTAGACAAGTTCTTCATAATGGTGTTGATAGAACAGAGGAAGCTCTTTCTAAAATATTAACAGATATCGAAAATCTTCCAGCAAACTTAAGACATGGTAAACCTTGGATAAGAGAACAAATTATGGATTTAAATATGATCCCTTGTGCATACCACAAATATTACTACTTAACTGATGAAATGCTAGCTGACCAATTAGAGGAGATTAGAAGTGGAAAAGGAACTCGTGGAGAGCAAGTTAAGGTAGTCGAAAATGAACTATTTGAGCTTTACAAAGATCCAGATTTAAAAGTAAAACCTAAACAACTTGAGCAAAGAGGTGGACAATATTACTCTGATGCTGCTTGTGAACTTATAAATTCAATATATAATGATAAAGGAACTACTATTGTTGTTTCAACAAAAAATGAAAATGGTCTTATTGATTGTTTACCTGAAGGTTGTGCTGTTGAAGTATCCGCTAAGGTGTATAAAGATGGAGTAAAACCATATCCTCAAAAGCCTATGCCTATTGAAGCTAGAGGTATCTTACAACTTATGAAAAACTTTGAGCAACTTACAATTGAAGCTGCTGTTACTGGAAATTATGGAAAAGCACTACAAGCTTTAACTGTAAACCCTTTAGTTACAAGTGGAGCTGTTGCTAAAACTATATTAGATGAGATTATTAGAGAAAACTGGGACTATTTACCACAATTTCATAACTCAATTGAAAGATATAAATACTAATTGGAGGTATCAAATGAAAAATACTTTACCTAAAGATTTTTTATGGGGAGGAGCTATTGCTGCTAACCAATGTGAAGGAGCATATCTAGCAGATGGAAAAGGATTATCTCCTGTAGATATTTTACCTGGAGGTCCTAAATTAAGAAATGAAGCTTTAGAAGATGTTAAAAAGGCTATGAATACAGACTACGGATACTATCCATCACATATCTCTATAGATTTTTTTCATAAATTTAAAGAGGATATAAAACTTTTTAAAGAGATGGAGTTTAAATGTTTAAGAACTTCTATTTGTTGGGCTAGAATTTTTCCAAATGGTGACGATTTAGAACCTAATGAAGAGGGTCTAAAATTCTATGATGCTTTAATTGATGAACTTATAAAAAATAATATAGAACCTGTTATAACTATAAATCACTTTGATACTCCTTTAGAGCTTACTAAAAAATATGGTGGTTGGAAAGATAAAAGATTAATTGATTTTTATACTAGATATTGTGAAGTTCTTTTTAAAAGATATAACGGTAAAGTTAAATATTGGATGACTTTTAATGAGATTAATATTATTTTACATATTCCATCTTTTGGTGGTGGCCTTGTTTTTGAAGAGGGGGAAAATAAAAAACAAGTTATGTATCAAAGTGCTCATCATCAACTTGTTGCAAGTGCTTTAGCTACAAAAATTGGTCATGAAATTGACTCTGAAAATATGATTGGATGTATGTTAGCTGCAGGAACTGTTTATCCAAATACTTGTAATCCAAATGATGTTTTAGCTGCACAAGCTGCCAATAGAGAAAACTATTTCTTTATAGATGTACAATCTAAAGGTGAATATCCATCTTACTCAAAAAGAATGCTTGAGGAACTTGGAGTTACTCTTGAAATCAGTGAGGATGAGAAAAAAATATTAAAAGAACATACTGTTGATTATATTGGATTTAGTTATTACTCTAGTAGACTTAGAAGTGCTGATTCTGAAGTTATGAAAAATATTAAAGATGGAAATGCTTTTGCCTCTTTAACAAACCCATATTTAAAGGAATCTGAGTGGGGATGGACTATTGATCCTACAGGTCTTAGAATAACTATGAATGAGCTATATGATAGATACAATAAGCCACTTTTTATAGTTGAAAATGGTCTTGGTGCTATTGATAAAATTGAAGCTGATGGAACTATAAATGATGATTATCGTATTGATTATTTAAGACAACGCATTGAACAAATGAAAGAGGGAGTAAAAGATGGTGTTGATCTTTTAGGATATACCCCTTGGGGATGTATTGACTTAGTTAGTGCTGGAACTGGGCAGATGAGTAAAAGATATGGATTTATCTATGTTGATAAAGATGATAATGGAAATGGTACTTTAAAAAGATCTAAAAAGAAATCATTTAACTGGTATAAAAATGTTATCTCTTCAAATGGAGATGAACTATAGATGAGAATAATCGGTATAATAGCAGCTACACTGACTACTATCGCCTTTTTTCCTCAAGTTATACAGGTTATAAAAAGTAAAGACACAAAAAGCATATCATTAACTATGTATATTTTATTTGTAACTGGAGTTTTACTTTGGGTTTTATATGGTTTTTATCTAAATGATTTACCTATTATAATTGCTAACTCCATTGTTGCTGTGGCTTCAACTATAATTCTTTGTTATAAAATAAGAGAGATTCGAAGTAATTTAAAAAGTAAATAATTTTTTCAACTATTGTATTTCTAATAAAAATATGATTAAATTAGAAAAATGTTTTCAGGGGGAATATCATGATAATAAATCATATTGCTATTTACACAAATGATTTGGAGAGATTAAAAGATTTTTATGAGAAATACTTTTCTGCAACCTCAAATAATAAATATCACAATCAAAAAACAGGATTAGAAACATATTTTTTAAGTTTTGAAAATGGAGCAAGATTAGAAATAATGACAAGGCCTAATTTAAATATTAATGAATCGATCTCTCCGTTCTGTGGTTTTATACATCTAGCTTTTTCTTTGGGAAATAAGAAGACTGTAGATTCTCTTACAAATAGACTTGTTAAAGATGGATATACTCTTTTAAGTGGACCAAGAACAACAGGAGATGGATATTACGAAAGTTGCATTCTTGATCCAGATGGAAATCAAATAGAATTAGTTGCATAATCTAAACTTTTTAACTTATACAAATAAGATTAATTTAATATCAAGAGCTTTATTATATGAAAAAGAGCTAGTTTACTAGCTCTTTTTTTCTTATAGTTTTATTAACTTCTCTACAGTTGGAATATCTGTTGGAATCCAATCTAAAGTCATTAATGACTCTTTTTTTATCCATTTAAACTCTTGGTGCTCTACCAATTTAAACTCTGAGAAATCTAAAACTGTACAGTTATAAGTAGATAATTTTATAATAAACTCTTCATACTCTTTTTGAACCTCATCAAAAACTTTATCTGCTCTTATATCTATATTTAACTCCTCTTTAATCTCTCTTTCCAAAGCTTTTTTAGGTTCCTCACCCTCTTCAATTTTACCACCTGGGAACTCCCACATCCCTGGGAAAGTTTTATCCTTTGGCCTCATAGCACAAAATATATCACCATTTGGATTTTCTAAAATAGCTCCTACTACCTCAATAATTTTTTTCATTAATTTCTCCTACCTAACACTATCTATTCTTTTAGTAACATATATAAATTCATCTAAATTTTTTTCTATTATTTCTTGTAAAATATCTATATCTAAATTTTGATTATCACTAATAGCTATATTTTTTACTTTTATAATTTTTTTTATATTTATTAATGTTTTTTTATCAATAACTCCATTTTTTTCTAAAACCTCAAATATCTGTTTGCTTGTTTGTGGAATCTCTAATTTCTTTATTTTTATGTAATGAAGCCCTAAATCTAATATTGCTTCACATATTCTTTGTAAATTTAAAATTATAGAATCTTGTTTTGTATAATTTTCTAGATTACTTGGTATATTTGCGTACTCCTCTTCTATTCTCTTTATACATCTTTTTATAGTTTCAATTTTATTAATAATTACTCCTCCTTTAAAACAACCTCATTTTTTATATATTCAGCATTGAACCAAAAACACTGCTTCGTTAACTTTCCACCTTTAGGTAATGGATATGTATCATTCTTATTTCTAGCATGAGGTCTAACATGACCAACTTTATTGAATTTACTATTAGGTAAGTTATTAAAACTTTTTCCATCTTTTTCTGTTATTTTTACCCCTTCATTAATAACTCTCTTTGTTTCTTTCCACACTTTTTCCATCTCTTCTAAAGTTAAGTAATCCGCCTTCCATAATTTTACCTTTTTTAATTTTAAATGTTTTTTCTTCTCTGAACCAGTCATTTTATCATAATCTGATTTTTTTTCTGTTGTAATCTCATAAATAACATATAAAAATTTATTATCTACTAAATAGTTATAACATTGTGACTCTTCCCAAACCTTTTCTTTTACAATTTCTTCAAATTTAAAAGTTGGAAAAGATATACTTTCAAGTGGTCTTCCATCTTTTTTAACTCTTAATGCTTTTAATGTTATTCCTGCTTTTTTAAATTCTTCTATATTTTCTGCATCTATACCTAAAATTTTATTAGATAATAAATGACAATAATGTTTAGCTAACTCTTTTGCTTCATCACTTTTTATTTGAAGTTCTTGCTCTATATCATATACTGTTTTTCCAATATATGGTTCAAATATCACTTTTATACTTTCTTCTAATGTTTTATCTTGAGTCCTTATTGATACTAGTTTATTTTCTTTTAATTGAGCTCTTTTTTGCAATATCTCTTCGTAAACTATATCCATATAAGATCTTTTAAATGAAAATGCTCTTTGTTTAGCTAATTCTTCAGAATATGGTTGCGGTCGTTTAGAATTTGCATTCGCCCCTTTAGTACACGCTCCTAAATATAAAGTATCTCCTTCTGAAATCTCATGAGCTTTTCCATTTTTTATTTTTTCTACTATTATATTCCAGTCTTGCTCTATAATTTCTAAATCTTTTTTATTTGGCTCCCATAGATTTACTAAATCAAATACATAATCTAAATTTGAAGTTTTTGCTTTCCAAATATAAAAACAAAACAATATCTTAAAAGCTTTTTCTTTTAATGAGTTTGTCTCCCAAGTTTCCTTTGATAATTTATTATAATCTATAGTTGTTAATACTGTCCTTTCTTTTATTGAAAGACCTTTTCTCTTTCTTAAAACATCCGAATCTTTACTTTTTTTTATCTCTTTTAATGGAGTAACTTTCAATTCTACTCCAGCTTCTGGAAAATCAGCAATTTGTAGATTATTATTATCTATTTTAAAATAACATTCCTCTACAATTTTATTAAATGCACCCTTATCAGCCTCTTTCATTATTTTATCTATATTTTTTTCTCTTAAAGTTGTTCCTTCTAATTTTTTACCGTAATTTTCAATTGATTTTTCATCACATTTATTGAATAACACTTTTATTATCCCCCTTCTTATTGTTTAATTTTTTAGTATTTATATATAAAAAAGCTTGATCTTTCAATAGAATTATTATACAATATATTATATAATATAAATTTTAATTTAGAAAGGATTTAAAATGGATAAGAAAATAATTGAGCTCTTTGCAGGAGTTGGGGGATTTAGAATTGGTTTTGAAAAAGCAAATTCAAACTGGGAAACTGTTTTTGCAAGTCAGTGGGAACCAGGAAAGAAAAACCAATTTGCTTTTAACTGCTACAAAGAGCATTTTGAAACTAAAGGCGGAGTAACTAAATTTAGTAACTGTGATATTTCAACAGTTCCAACATCAGAGATGCCAGCTTGTACTGTTTTAGTGGGAGGATTTCCTTGTCAAGATTACTCTGTAGCTAGTACTGGAGCTAAAGGTATCCAAGGAAAAAAAGGTGTTCTTTGGTGGGAAATCGAAAGAATCTTAGAAGATAAACAACCAGCTTTTATTCTACTTGAAAATGTAGATAGACTTTTGAAATCTCCATCTAAACAAAGAGGAAGAGATTTTGGAGTGATATTAGCATGTTTAAATCGTCTAGGATATGGTGTTGAATGGAGAGTTATTAACGCAGCTGAATATGGTTTTGTTCAAAGAAGAAAAAGAATATTCATCTTCGCATTTAAAAATACCACTAAATATTTCTCTGAAATTGAAAAGAAAGATATCTCTAGAATTGTATATTTTGACGGAATCTTTGCAAAAAGATTCCATGTTAAAAGAGATAAAGAATTAAATAAAATAAATGAAACAGAGATTGTAATTTCAAATGATATTCAAGATGTTTCAGATAATTTTAAATATAATTTTGAGAATACAGGAATAATGATTAATGGAAAAGTTTATACAGCTAAAACAGAGCATGGAACTCCTGTTCAAGAACAAGTAGTTTTAGGAGATATTTTAGAAGAAAATGTTTCGTCTAAATACTATATTAATCAAGATGATATGCCTAAATGGGAATATATGAAGGGACCAAAAGCAATTCCTAGAAAATCTAAAGATGGTCACGAATATATGTTCCGTGAAGGTGGAATAGCATTCCCAGATCCACTAGATAAACCAGCTAGAACTATGTTAACAAGTGAAGCTAGTAAAAATAGAAGTACACATATAATTCAAGATCCTACAACTGGAAGACTTAGAAAATTAACACCACTTGAGTGTGAAAGAATCAATGGTTTTCCAGATAACTGGACAAATACTGGATTAACAGATTCAAATAGATATTTCTGTATGGGAAATGCTCTTGTTGTGAATGTTGTAAAAGAATTAGCCGATGAAATTGGGTATATAGTAGAAAATGAATAACTAAAATTCTTTTATAAAATAAGGCATATTTGTAAAAAAAAATTACAAATATGCCTTTAATAGAGGCTTCTTCGGGAGTATAAATAATTTTGTGTAAACTCTAAAAAATTTAGAGTAATATTTTATATTTTTTAGGGGATGATTTAAAAAAATCATCCCTTTTTAAATATCCATTTTTATATATTTTAGAGAAATCTTAATAAAGTGGAAAAATAATCCACTTTATTAATTTTATACTTTCATACGCTTAAATTTAAATTCTTCCTTCAAAATATATTTGAAGCTGCGATATGATTTGACCCCAATCTCTTTGACGGCTTGTCCATTTCTTCGTGATATCTTGTGTTGCTAAGTAAAGCATCTTTAACAAGCTATCATCTGTAGGGAAAACTGATTTATTTTTCGTCACTTTTCTTAACTTCCTATTGTATCCTTCAATTGTATTAGTTGTATAAATTAAAGTTCTTACTTCTTGAGGATATTTAAAATATGTTGATAATCTAGGCCAGTTGTTTTTCCAAGATATTGCAATCTTTGGATATTTTTTACCCCATTTTTCGTCGAATAACTCTAAGTTTAGTAGCGCACTCTCTTCTGTAGTCGCTTTATATACTAGCTTTAGATCAGCGATTAAAACTTTTATATCTTTATACGACACAAATTGAGTAGAGCTCCTGATCTGATGAATTATACATTGTTGGATTTGAGTTTGAGGGTAGACAGCCTCTATGGCGTTGGAGAATCCTGTAAGTCCGTCAACACAAGCGATTAATATATCTTCAACTCCTCTAGATTTAAGTTCATTCAGTTTACTGAGCCAAAACTTTGCAGATTCATTTTCTCCAACCCACATTCCAATAACATCTTTTTCTCCAGAAGAGCTAATCCCAATAGCAATATATACAGCTTTTTTTACAATTTGTCCTTCACTTCTTACGTGGTAATGAATAGCATCCATAAAAACAATAGGATAAATAGCTTCTAAAGGTCGAGTTTGCCATTCTTTAACAAGAGGAAGAATCTTATCTGTAATTCTAGTGATAGAGCTATCAGAAACCTGATAACCATAAATTTCTTCAATATGAGATTCAATATCACTAGTGGTCATGCCTTTAGCGTACATAGAAATTATTTTAGCTTCTAAGTCTTGCCCAATTGTATTTTGATGTTTTTTGATAACTTGAGGTTCATATTCGCTATTTCTATCACGAGGAACATTAACTTCAATTTCACCAGCGCTACTTTTAAGCTTTTTAGAACTATAGCCATTTCTTGAGTTATTAGAATCTTTATTACGGTAATCATACTTAGTATACCCTAACTCTTCTTCTAGCTCACCTTGGTAAAACTCTTCTATCATAACTTTCATCATATCTTTAAAAAAAGTATTAAGATCATCAGGACTAGAAATAGGATTTTGTTTCAAAAATTCTCTCACTTTAATTCTTTTTTGCTTTTCTTCTTCAGACATATTTCTTCTCATAAAAAAACCTCCAAGTTAGATAATTTAATATTACTCCAACTTGAAGGTTTACACAAATATTTAATTAGACCCGTTTTATACAAACTTTTCAAAAAAATATTGATATATCTACTCCTCAATTTTCTCATAAAACTTTAGTTTTTTCCCGCTGAATACCAAACCTAATTTCACTATTTTAGATATTCCTCTTTCTCTCATTCCACGCTCATACATTTTTTTATCTATCTGACTCAACGCCT
>Trix_p1__coassemble_2089_pt1 | contig 11067 bp, 10 predicted proteins | sample Trix_p1__metabat2_low_PE_021 | metagenome-assembled genome bin Trix_p1 | reverse complement strand
TATTATACCTCAAAGGATTGGAGTAGTTTCAATAAAATTTAAGTTAACAGAAACTGCAATTTTTTAAGGGGGTATTATGAAAAAAATTATTTTATCACTATTGAGCTTAGGTCTTTTAACATCCTTTGTCGGTTGTGGTAGTGAAGACAAAGATAAAGCTGCCACTTCTAACAAAGAAAAAACTTTAAAACTTGCTCTTTGGGACGCCAACCAAAAGCCTGTTATTGAAGGTATGATTAGTGATTTTGAAAAGGAAAATCCAGGTGTTAAGGTTGTTGTGGAAATCACTCCGTTCTCGCAATATTGGACTAAACTGGAAACTGCTGCCACTGGTGGACAACTTCAAGACGTTTTCTGGATTAATGCTCCAAATTTTACAAAATATGCTAAAGCGAATATGATTCTTCCTATTCAAGATTTGGCAGATGCTAAAGCTATAAATACAGAAGCTTTTCCTGAGGGCATGGTTAAAATGTATACCTACGATAACAAACTTATGGCTGCTCCAAAAGATATAGATACAACTGCGCTTTGGTATAATAGAGATATTTTTGACTCTTTACAACTGGAATATCCTAATGATAATTGGACATGGGATGATATGGTTACAACTGCCAAAGAGATAAAAAACAGAACTGGAAACTATGGTCTAGCACTTGGTTTTTCTGGTCAAGAGGATTACTATGAAATTATATCTCAATTTGGAGGAAGAGTAATCTCCCCAGATAAGAAAACTAGTGGTTTTTCAGATCCTAATACCATAGCTGCAGTAAAAGAAATAAAACAACTTATTGATGAAAAAGTTATCCCTAGTCTTGGAGAGATTACAGATACTAAAGCTTCTGATCTTTTCCAATCTCAAAAAGTTGCTATGACATACTCTGGATCTTGGATGGTTAAACAGTATATGAAAAATGAGATTATAAAGGATAAAGTTGATTTAGCAAAATTACCTTTAAAAGATAAAGATGCCGCTGTTATTCATGGACTTGGATATGCTATCTACTCTCAAACTAAATATCCTGAAGAGGCTAAAAAATTAGTGACATATCTATCTAGTAAAGATTCCCACGATATTCAAGCTAAAAGTGGTATAGTGATTCCTGCTTACATCGAATCCCAAGAGATTTGGGCAGATTCATATCCTAACCTAAATTTACATGGTTATTCTAAGATGTTACCTAATGGAATTGAATACCCTGCATCTTTAAATACTGGTAAATGGGAAGATGTTATGAATGAATATCTTAACAAGGTTTGGATGGGAGAGTTAACACCTGAACAAGCGTGTGAAATCATCAATGAGAAAATGAATGCTATCTTAAAAGAGGAAGCTTGATCATGAGAAAAGATAAGCTTCAAAATTATATGTGGGCGTATCTTTTAATCGCCCCCTTAGTTCTTGGAATTGGAATTTTCTATATATTTCCATTTTTCCAAAATATATATTTTAGTCTGACTAACCTTAGTGCTTTTGGACAGTTTAAATATATTGGTTTTAAAAACTATGAAAAGTTGATACATGACCCTAAGATGTACCGAGCTTTAAAAAATACCTTTATATATGTTTTATTTTCTGTGCCTCTAGGTGTAACTTGCTCCACGTTAGTTGCAGCAATGTTAAATAGTAAGATTAAAGGTCTTACTATCTATAGAGTTCTATATTTTTTACCTGCTGTTACAATGCCTACGGCTGTTGCTATGGTTTGGAGGTGGATGTACAACAAGGAGTTTGGTATTTTAAATCAGTTTTTGAGTAACTTTGGAGTTGAATCTAGAGCTTGGTTATCAGATCCTAAAACTGCTTTATATGCAATTATAGTCGTGGCTATTTGGTCAAACATTGGATATAACATGGTTATACTTCTTGCTGGACTGCAAGGTATCCCTAAAATGTATTATGAAGCTGCTAAAATAGATGGTGCTGGTCCCTTTACTTGTTTTTTCAAGATAACTTTACCACTGTTAAGCCCATCACTGTTTTTCGTTACAGTAATGTCTTTTATTAGTTCGTTTCAAATATTTGACTTAGTTTTTATGATGGTAACCCGAACTAACCCAGCTTTTGAAAGCAGTATGACAATTGTTTACTTCTTCTATACAAATGCTTTCCAGATGTCTGAAAGAGGTTATGCAGCAGCTATTGCTGTAGTTTTATTTGTTATTATCATGGCGTTTACTTGGGTTCAACTTAAACTACAAAAAAAGCTAGTTAATTATTAGGAGGAAAAAATGGATGACAAAAAAGGAAAAGTTTTTTTACACATTATTCTTATAACTGGGGTTATATTTACCTTAATCCCTTTTATCTGGATGTTTTTAACCTCCGTTAAAACTTTAGGAGAGACTATACAAGTTCCACCAATTATATTTCCTTCTAAATTCAAATGGAGCAACTATAAAGATGTTATGGCTACTATGCCTTTTATAAAGTTCTATTACAACACAACTGTTTATACAGTGGTTAGAACAATTGGACAGATTATATTCTGCTCTATGGCAGCGTATGCCTTTGCCAGAATTGAATTTCCATTTAGAAATACAATATTTATATTACTTTTAGCTGTTTTAATGGTACCTGGACAAATATTTCTACTTCCACAGTACATAATTATTCAAAAATTGGGCTTATTAAATACCCTGAGTGGTCTTATTCTCCCCGGATTATTCAGTTCTTTTGGAACTTTTTTAATGAGACAATTTTTTATGACTCTCCCCAAAGAACTTGAAGAAGCTGCTGTTATAGATGGATGTAATCATTTTCAAATCTATTATAAAATTATGCTACCTCTTGTTAAACCTGGTATTGTAGCTTTGATTATAATAACAGCTCTTGCTAGCTGGAATCAACTTATGTGGCCTCTTATTGTTAATACTTCTACTGATAAGATGACCCTATCTGCTGGTCTTGCAGCACTATCTGGACAACATGGAACGGATTATCCTTTAGCTATGGCTGGAGCTCTTTTGGGAGTTTTACCTATGCTGATTATGTTTATAATATTCCAAAAGAAATTTATTGAAGGAATGGCTTCAACTGGAATTAAATAGAATATGGGTAACAAAAATGGAGAGGTTTGACCCTCTCCATTTATTTTTATTTTACTCCTTAACTGCTCCAGCTACTATTCCAGATAAAATCTTTTTCTTAAATATCATATACATTATAACTGTTGGTAACATAACTATAACTATTGCCGCTGATAACTTAGCCCAAGACCCACTACGTCCCACATAGTTCATCAGCATTGTTGTAAGCGTTGCATTAGCAGCACTTGGCATATATAGATATGGGGTAAACATATCATTTAATACATCCACAGATTTTAGTATTATCAGCGTTGCTGTGGCTGGTAAAATCAGTGGAAATATAACTTTCCAATAGATTTTAAAATATGAACATCCGTCTATTCTTGCACTTTCATCTAAAGAGTAAGGAATCTGATCTATAAACTGTTTATACACATATATTTGAAGGATATCCGTTGAGATATAGATTACCATCGGTGCTAAAAGAGTATCATATATCCCAAGTTTTCCTATAATTCCAAATCTTGTTATCTCAGCAATAAAACTTGGTATCAGCATTGAAAGACTAAATAGAAAGAAATATACTTTTTTTAACTTAAACTCAAATCTACTAAGTGAATATGCAACCATACTACTTAAAATAACATTTATTGTTATTGTTCCTAAAACCAAAAGCGTTGAGTTTTTAAATCCTGTTAATACATTTCCATTTTTAAAAACCTCTTTGTAGTTATCTAGTGAAAAAGGTGCTGGTAAAGATAGGTGATAGCCTTGTGCTATCTGCTCTGGAGTTTTGAAAGATGATAAAACAACTAGAAGTAAAGGAACTAAAACTATCAAAGTTATAATTACAAATGCTGTGTGATTAAGAGTATTAAATAGTAACTCGCTCATTTTCTTCTTCTTCAACTCTCTCCTCCTCCTCTTCCAACACGGTTTTGGCTTTTACTCCTTCTTTTTTCATACGTACTTTTACTCCATTTAATTTTGCATTAAATTTTTCAGGTTCTAAAATTAAGCTTTGAACTACAGATATAACAAGAATAGCTATTATTAAAGCTATAGCCATTGCACAAGCTAAACCGAAGTTACTAAACTCAAAGGCTGTTTTAATTGTGTGAAGAGCAAACGTTGTGCTACTTGTTCCAGGTCCTCCACTTGTCATAACAAACGGAATATCAAATACCATCAACGCTCCTCTAACATTTAAAAATAGTACTATACTTAAAATGGATTTCATATTTGGTATTATTATCTTTATAAACTGTTGTAGTACTGATGCTCCATCTATCAGTGCAGCCTCTAACATATCCTTATTTATAGATTGAAGACCAGCTAAGAAAAGTATTATGTGGACTCCAGTGAATCTCCAAAGAGAAACTACCACTAGTGAATAATTAACTATTTTAGGATCACTTAACCATCTAATTTTTCCAATGTTTCCAAGAGCTAAAAGTCCATTTAATACCCCATCCTCCGAACTATATAAAAATGAAAACATATAGGCTATTGCGACCCCATTTATTATATACGGCATAAAAACTATAGTCTTGAAAAATTCACTTTTCTTTATATACCTATCTAAAAGCATCGCTAAATACATCTCTATTGGAATAAATAATAGATGCAATACAAAATATAAATTATTGTTCTTTAGACTTTGCCAAATATCTTTTCTTTGAAATACCTGAGTATAATTTTTAAATCCAACATAATTATAACTTGGATTTATCCCATCCCAATTAGTAAAGCTAATTAAAGCCAACTTAAATGCTGGATAAAGAACAAATACAAATAGTAATACAGTTGGTATTGCTAAAAAACATACTAACAATATACTTCTTTGTGTTTTATCTCTCATAATTTACTCCTGACAACTACTTTGTATTTTCTTGGGCTTCTGTCCATTTTTTATTGAACTCATTCATGTACTCTGCAAAATTAACTCCTTGAATCATCTCTTGACCCATTCTTTTAACATCAAAAGAGATGTAGTTAGCTATCTTCCTAAATTTCTCATCTCCACCTTTTTGAAGTACAACTTCTGGATTTGGAATATTTGCTATAGCAACATTGAATATACTTTCTCTACCTTTCACTCCATCTACAGCTGGCAATACGTTCATATACGTCACGTACTCTTTGTAATATTCACTTGTAAAGAACCAATCTAAGAATTTTTTAGCTGCATCTGCATTTTTACTGTATTTTGGAATTGATAAAAATACCTCTGCTGAAACTAAATATCTAAATGGATCATCTTTTGTCTCACGAGCTGGTAGTACAAACACTCCCACATCATCTAGTGTTTCTTTAGACATCTCTTTTTCTAAATCCATATAAAACCATTGTCCTGCCGCTAACATAGCTGCTTTTTTAGAAGCAAACATACTTTTTTCTTGATCCCATCCGTATCCCAGTGGGTCATCTCCAAAAGGTTTTGTATTGTAGTATTTATCCAACATATCATAGGCAATATAAAATGGTTTCCCTGGTGAAAATGGGTCTTTTTCTACAGCCATTTTACTTAAAATATCATTTCCTCCTGGCACTAAAAATGGCATAAACTCATTAAATGGATATGTTGTCCAAGAATCTTTTGCTCCCAGTGCCATTGGAATATAAATTCCATTTTCCTTTATCTTAGCAGAAAGTGCAGTAAACTCTCCCCAAGTTGTTGGTATCTCTAAATCTAATTCATTGAATACGCTCTTTCTATAATAAACAAACTCATTAAATCCATACATAGGTAAACCGTAGATATTTCCATCAATTTCAAAATCTTTAGCAAACTTATTTACTTTTGCGGCTTCTGTATCATTTAAAGGAAGCAGTACAGTTTTAAAACTTTCCATAGTTACAACTCTCACTGGGAAAATATCTGGTAATTTCTGTGCTGAGTTTCTTATTTTCATTGTATTATCATACTCAGTTGCAGGTATTTTTTCCATTTTTATTGTCACATTTGGATCAATTTTTTTATAGGCTTCTGCAAGACTATTGGTATCCATCATGTATTCTTCACCTGTTCCAGAAAATGTTACAAAAGTTAAATCAATTTTTTTATCTTCCACTTTAACAACTGTCTTTTGCTCTCCCTCTCCACAAGCCGCCATAAACAGCATTGTCCCTACTCCTAAAGCCTTTAAATATCTTTTCATCTTTTACCCTCCTTAAAAAAGTTTAGCTTCTGCAGAAAATTCCATAATTTCACCATTTCTATGAAGTTCAAAAATAACAATCTCATTCTCTCCCTCTTTTAAAAGAGGTGATGGAACGTAGAGTCTCTTTTGAGGTCCTTCACTCCAATACCTTCCTAAATTAAATCCATTTATATATATAACACCCTTTTCCCAACCTGTAAAATCCAAAAAAGTGTCTCCTATCTCATCCACATTGAAAATCCCTTTAAAAAATCTTGGATGATTTTCAACATTTTTGACATCCTCATCAAAAATTAAATTAGATAGGTTATCTAGTGGTATCGTATAGATATCCCAGTTAAACAAAAACTGTCTATCTAACCTAACCCCCTCTGTAATCCCTTTACTATCCTTTAAAAGTGGTCCATAGTTGATTCTTCCCATATTTTCAACTAAAATCTCAAGTGTTGATTCCTCTTCTTCACAATTTAACACTATCTCCTGCTTACTGTTTCTATCTATAACTCCTTTAAACTCTCCATTTAAATATATAAGAGCTCTATCCCTAACCTCTTGTAAAGTCAGTGGCATATTTTCAATAATTCCTTTAACTTTTGTTCTATAAAGTATAAATCCATAGTCTTGATCTAACTCCTCCATAGTCTTGACATATGGTGATATATGATGTTTCCCAATTGAATTTAAGTTACTCCAAAGAGATGTGCTCTTTTTAAACTCCACTTTACCATATGCCATCTTTTTAGAGTCTTTCACTTTATATTCTTTATAATTTTTATGTTTTTTTATATTTACTTTCCCTTTAAAACATTCCAAAGTATTCTTTACTAAATGGTATTTCTTTGTTAAATCTCCAGCTTCTGTTAAAAGAGCATCATAGTCATAGCTTGTTACCGTACATCTTTGCTCATCATGGTAGTTTGCCCCATTCATAAAACCAAAATTAGTTCCTCCATGGAACATATAAAAATTTACAGAGATGTTATTTTCTAGCATATATCTAAACTCTTCTGCCACCTCTTCCCCTTTTCTTGTTATATGTTCTTGACCCCAATGATCAAACCATCCAATCCAAAACTCCATAACCATTTTTGGCATATTAGTTTGATATTTTTTAAATAGTTCAAAAGACTCCTCTGTCTTTGAACCAAAATTTATTGTTTTCCAAATATGTGGTAACGTTCCTCCTGATAGCATCCAATGAGTTGGTCCATCTGAAGTAAAGAGTGGCACATTAACGCCTCTTTTAATGAGAGCCTCCTCCAAATAACTAAGGTATTTATGGTCATTTCCATAACTTCCATACTCATTTTCAATTTGAACAGCTATTATAGGTCCACCATTTGTAGAGAGGTACTTTATAAACTTAGGGACTAGAGTGTTATAATATCTATCGATTTTCTCAATATATATTGAGTCCATAGTACGAAGCCTTATCCCTTGATACTTTAATAACCATGGTGGCAATCCACCAAACTCCCACTCAGCACATATATATGGAGATGGTCTTAAAATAATGTAAAGCCCCTTCTTATCAGCTAGAGATATAAATTTTTCAAGATCTAACATCCCTGAAAAGTTATATTCTCCCTCTTTAGGCTCATGAAGATTCCATGGCACATAAGTTTCTACACAGTTAAATCCAGCTGACGCTATTTTTTCAAGTCTATCCTCCCACTGCTCAGGTAAAGTTCTAAAGTAATGCATAGCTCCAGATATAAGAAGAGTTTTTTCTCCATCCACCTCTATATGTTCTCCTATAAACCTCATTTCTCCTCCTATTTTATCACCACTTTTTTTTAAAGTTTTGTTTTATTTATAATCTTTTTTTTCTGAATACATTCTACATTTTGTAAGAATACGTATTCTTGGTATGAGTTTATTCCATGATTTTAGTTTTGTCAAGAGTAATGTTCAATAAAAATTTTGTTTGACAAATTGAAAAAAAAATACTTTAATTGAGTTCATAATAGCTTTTGAAAGGTGGTCTTATGAAAAAAACTTTAACTATGAAAGATATAGCGAAATTAGCTGGTGTTTCTCAGCCCACTGTTTCAAGGGTAGTCAATGGGAATCCCACTGTAGACCCTGAAGTTAGGGCCCGTATTGAAAAAATAATTTCAGACCAAGGTTTTAAACCTAACAGCAGTGCTAAAACTTTGAGAAGTAACTCTTCTAAAATAATCGGAGTTATACTTTTTGATCTATCTAACTATTACTACTTAGAGATGATTAAGTATGTTGAAAAGGTTGCAGGAGAAAATGGATACACAGTTATTATCCTCAACTCTCAAGGAGATAAATACCTGGAAAAAGAGCATATTTTAAACCTACAAGCCAGAAATGTAGATGGAATTATTATAGCTCCTGTTGCAAAAGAGAATCTTGAGTTTTTAAAAAATCAAAACGAAAATTTTGTAATCGTAGATTGTACTCTCCCGAACTATCCATGTGTCTATACTTCTCTTATACAAGGTGGAAAAATCGCTACTGAGCATCTTTTCAATCTAAATCATAGAAAAATATGTTTTATTGGTGCAGATAAAAAAAATACAAAACTTCTAGGAATTAAAGAGTTTTTTTCTGAAAAAGATTTGAATTTTTCGGATGAATGGTTTATTGAAACTGACCCTACCAACGCGAATCTTGACAATCTATCTTCGAAATTAAATTCGATAAAGGATTTCCCTACAGCTTTTATTACATCCAACGATATTATAGCTTTAAACCTAATTAAAGAATTGGATAAGAAAGGGCTATATACTCCTAAAGATATATCTATTTTAAGCTTTGATGACACCATTATCTCCACGGCCTTAAATATCACAAGTATTAGACATCCTGTTGATTTAATGATGAAAAACGCTATAGATTACCTATTGAATGAGAATAAATTACCCATACAAAAAAGTCTTAGCCCAATTTTAATCGAACGAGATAGTACCTCTTTGTATACTAAGCTATCTAAAAAAAATTTTCATAACACTTTTAAATTTTAATTTTAAAATAATTATAAACTTAAAGTAGGAATGGCTCCCTTATTTTTGTATACTCCAAAAACAAATGAAAAACTATTTTTAAAAATAAAGGAGTGTGGTATACAATGCCTACATATTTTAGTTTACTTTGGGAAATTATTAGTTTTCCATTTACAAGAATGGAAGCTGTTATCTTAAAAGATTCTATGAATAAGGAGTTTCATCAAATTCTCTTGAGTCCCAACGAAGTTATTATAAATTGTTACGACAACCCATTTAGATCTTTTTTAATAACCAATATGAGAATAATTAGTATCCAAAAATTTAAAATAACAACAGATATGAACTTCGTATCAAAAATTTTTTCTATTCCACTTAATCAAATTGGAACTACCGAAATGTTTCGTCTACGGTTTCCCAATATTCACGTTCTTAGAATCACTAGTGCTCCTGGTTTTAAATTCTATTGGTTTTTCAAAAAAACAGTGAGTATGGAAACTCTTTCTAAATCAATTATTAAAGTCTCAGATGCCGTTCAAGGCTTTTCTAAATGACTTTTATAAAAATAAAAAATGTATATCTCTTTATTTTTAAAAAGATATACATTTTATTTTTTTCTATAATTTAATGGAGATTCTTTGAATTTTCTTTTAAAAATTAAAGTGAATGCACTTGGTGATGAAATTGATAGGATATCAGATATATACCCAATCTTATAGTCAGTAGTCTTTAGAAGTATCGCTGCTTTAGTCAATTTTTGATTCAATATATATTCAGATGGAAAAATACCCAGATATTTTTTAAATAACTCTTTCAGTATCTTATTATAGATTTTAAACTCCTTTTCCACATCACTGACAGTTATTCTTCTATCAATATTAGAATCTATATACAAAAGTATATCCGTAAAGTTTTTATCACTCAAATAATTAAATCCAATATTATTTTTTCTTTCCCCTAAATAAAATATTATATCTATCAAAAGCTTAAAAAAAGTTAACTCTTTGCTCTCAATTTTTAATATTTTTTCAATCTCAAATAGTATCTTTTTTAAATTATAAATTTTTATTTTTTGATACTCTTTCTTTTTTATCTTATTATTCAATATCTCTAACAATGAATAATCCTTTATTTGAAAAATATCAAGTCTACACTCCTTTGTTAAAGTCAGAATACTATTGAAATAGAACTTATTACATATTATTAAATCTCCCTCTTCAAAGAATACATATTCTTCCGAATTATAGTAATATAGTCCCTTTCCTTTTACACAAATTTTAATAACCATACCACTCAAATTCTCTAAATCTGCCAAATTTTGTTTTTTCCCTTTAATATCCCTATAATTAACTCTAAATAGTTCATAAAAACTATTTTTTATAACCTCTACCTCACTAGACATTATTTTTCTATCCTCCTATTTAAAGTCAACAAACTGGATATCCTCTCACCACACCTACTTTTTCTATTAAAAATTCGCTAATTTTACCGATTATAAAATCACATTTTCTTTATAATAAAGAATATCGGGGGACATCTTTATATTCGAATTTTTTATAATACTATTTTTAACTAAATATACCTATAATAAAGTAGGTGTGAGAGGATACAGACTTTTTAAATTTTATGATTTTAGTAAAATAGCCTTATTCTTATTGTATTCCATTTTAATGAAAAAAAATGTCATTTTAAAAAAAGTTTTAACACTTTTTAAAAAAAAATATTATATTGAAAAAAATAGCCTCCATAGTGATGAGCCATGGAGGTTATTTTTATAAAATATTGAAACGAAAGCAAAACAACTGAATTCTTTTAACTTTATTTCACTTGAATTGCTTCTTTAAAATATATTATAATTTTATCAAAAAAAAATCCTTTTTTGGACTTCTATCAAAATC
>Trix_p1__coassemble_2067_pt1 | contig 11200 bp, 10 predicted proteins | sample Trix_p1__metabat2_low_PE_021 | metagenome-assembled genome bin Trix_p1 | reverse complement strand
TCTTTAAAAGATAGTGATACTTTTTTAGTAAAAATAAGTTATATTAATTTTAAGGAGGTTTTTATGAAAATAATACATGATGAAAAAAATTCAAAATTTTATATAATTAATGAACAAGGTTTAGAGATTGCAGAGTTACTATACTCTCTCGATACCCATAAAAAAACACTTAAATTAAACTCAACATGGGTCGAAGAAGAATACCGTCATAAAAATTTAGCTACTACTCTAGTTGAAAAACTTATTGTTTTTGCTGAACTGAATAATTTAAAAATTGTCCCAATCTGTTCTTTTGGAAAAACATATTTCAAAAGATATGCCAACAAATACCGAGATATTCTACTTTCATAATAATTTTATCTTGTTTTTATCAATATATTTTTTTATAATACTGAATATATAGATAAAATATTTTGGGAGGATTACTATGGGAAAAAAGGTTGTCATTTCTTTTAGTGGGGGAAAAGATAGTGTGTTATCTTTACATAAAGCAATTTCATTGGGTTATGAACCAATTGCCCTTATGACAACAATCAATAAAAATAAAGGAGATTCTTGGTTTCACGATATATCATCTGACCTTTTAAAACAGGTTTCACTAGCTATCAATATTCCCTTGCTATTAGTGGAATGTAGTGGTGAAAATTATGAAAATACATTTGAAATAGCTTTAAAAAATATGAAAAATTTAGGAGCTGAAGCGTGTATTTTTGGTGATATCGATATTGCGCACCATAGGGAATGGGGAGAAATTAGATGTAAAAATACTGGTCTTGAAGCTATTTTTCCTCTATGGCAAGAGAATAGAGAAACTTTAGTCAAAGAATTTATAGACTTAGGATACAAAGCTATTATAAAAAAAGTAAATTTAAAAAATATGAATGTAGATTTCTTAGGAAAGACCTTAAGTCACAAACTTTTAGAAGAGATTAAAGCAACCGGTTCTGATGTCTGTGGAGAAAATGGAGAATACCACACATTTGTATATGATGGACCTATTTTTTCCAAGGAGATTCCATTAAAAAATACAGAGGATATAATTAATGAAAACACTCTAGTTTTGAAGAGTTATTAGAGTTGTATATATAAAATGAATCGTTTATACATACAATAAATAAGTGATATACAGCATAAATACGCTGTATATTTTTTTATATTTGTTTATTTTAAATGCTATATGTACAATTATAAATATAAAAGTAAGTAAAAAAATCATTACTAGGAGGATTTTTTATGTTCACACACACATTTAATATGGCAGAAACTTTGGCAATAGCAGTTTGTTTATTATTGATTGGAAGATGGATTAAAGGAAAAGTATATTTTTTTGAAAAATTCTTTATACCCGCTCCTGTTATTGGAGGAGTTATATTTTCTATTATCTCACTAATCGGCTATAATATGCAGCTTTTTGTTTTTGATTTTGATGGTTCATTAAAAAATCTTTTAATGGTGGCTTTTTTTACTACAATAGGGTTTTTAGCAAGTTTAAAAATGCTAAAAAAAGGTGGACTTCAAGTTTTTACCTTCTTACTTGTCGCAGTTATACTCGTTGTTATTCAAAATGTTGTCGGTGTTTCATTGGCTAAAGTCTTCAATTTGAATCCTCTAATTGGAATTGCTGCTGGTTCTGTCCCTCTTACTGGTGGACATGGAACTTCGGGAGCTTTTGGACCTGTTCTTGAGGCTGCTGGTGCCACTGGTGCTATGTCGGTTGCAATTGCTTCAGCTACTTTTGGACTTGTTGCCGGATGCCTTATCGGTGGACCTGTTGGAAAAAGACTCATGGCTAAACATAATCTGGATTCGCCTAGAGAGATTGAGATGTTTCTTGATGGAAATGAAAATCCTTCCGACACAAAAATACTTTTAAATGAGGATCTTTTATTTAGAGCTATTGTTTATATTGTTTTAGCTATGGGAATCGGTGGATTTATAACACCTTTGGCTAAAAATTTGGGGATTGTACTTCCTATATATATTGGACCCATGATTGTTGCTGCTATTATCAGAAATATCGCTGATGAAACTAAAATAGAAATTCCATTGAATGCCATAAATGTTGTTGGGAATATCGCACTGCAACTATTCTTGGCTATGGCACTGATGTCTATGAGACTTTGGGAACTGGCTGCATTAGCTGTTCCATTAGTTGCTATTCTTTTAGTTCAAAAAGTAGTCATGGCTTTATATGCTTATTTCATTACATTTAGAGTTATGGGTAAAGATTATGATGCTGCAGTAATGGCTGTTGGTCATTGTGGATTTGGAATGGGAGCTACACCCAATGCAATGGCAAATATGGAATCCTTCACAGCCGCAAACGGTCCTTCTCCCACAGCATTCTTTGCTCTTCCGTTAGTTGGATCTCTTTTTATAGATTTTGTTAACGCTTCCATCATAACAGTATTTATCAATATGTTTTCTTAACTTGATACATTTTTCTAAATAGAAAAGGAGAGTTTTCTAACTCTCCTTTTTCTTTTTCATCACTGATTCAATATCACTCTTGTCCCATCTGCCATTTCCAATATCTGACTTCTTTGGTCTGAGTATATAACTCTAGCAGCTGGTCTTCTCACTTGATTATACTCTTGATAACTTGGTCTTGGATTTCCATAAAAATTTTGAGGGACTCCCATGTTTCCATATTTTCTATTGGCATTCTCTATTACAGCTTGCCTTTCATACCCTCTACGTATTTGAGTATCTAGCCTTCTTAAATCCTGCTCATGTTTATATTCACTTTGGTTGTATTGCGATCCTAGAATTAAGGCAGATCCTGTCACGATAGCTGCTCTTGTTCCTCCATTCAATTCTCCCCACCAACTTGCATAACTCAATGAAGAGGATAGAAGCAACAGCAAAAGTATTCCTTTTTTCATTTGTACATCACTCCTTAAATGTTGATGCTATATTATAAATCGTTTTATAACAAAAAGCAACTTTTGTATATTTTGTTATATCTATGATATAATTAAAAATATACAAATTCAGTGATAAGAAGTTTTTTAAAAATATTTTTACAGCATCACTGGACATTTTTTTAATTATTAAAATTAACCGCTTATGTTGTATATAATCATTTTTTTTAATCTAAAGATATCTTTTTTATTTCTTATACAGCATATACGGCTATAATTTGTAAGGAGAGTACTATGGCTATAAAAAAAACTAATGCAATGAGGGAGCTTGATAAAGCTAAAATAAAATATGATATCATTGCCTATGATGTTGATGAAAACTATCTGGGAGCTATTAGTGTTGCATCAAAAACTGGAGCAGATATAACTAAAGTCTTTAAAACATTAGCTCTTACAAATGATAGAGATGAACTTTTTATTGTATGTATCCCCGGAAGTGATGAAGTGGATTTAAAAAAAGTTGCTTCATTTGTCAATTCTAAAAAAGTCGATATGCTTGAACTTAGTAAACTAAAAGAAAAAACAGGTTATATAAGAGGTGGATGCTCACCCATTGGAATAAAAAAGAAACATCTGACATTGATACATAACAGTTGTTTACAAAAAGATTTCATATTTATAAGTGGAGGACAAAGAGGTCTACAAATTAAAATTAATCCAAATGATTTAATAAACTTTCTCAATATGAAAGTTGAAAATCTTATCATTGAATAACTTTTCTAGGAGTGTAATTATGAATACAACAAATTCTATTGTTACTGTGCTATCTGATAAAAATATTATTGGAGTTATGTCCTCATCTATTTCTATTATGATTCTGGGTTTTTATTTGGGAAAAACTGACAAATTAAAAAGTTCTTTCTCAATACCTTTAGGAGAACTTATATTGTCAATATCTATTCCAGCTCTATCTTTTAACGCTTTCATGAAAGATTTTAATAGAGAAACTTTTATTAATGGAATAAATATTTTAATTTGGAGTTTTTTAATCCATCTGTTTTTAATAGCTATTGGCAATATTTTTTATAAAAACTTGAATATGGACAAGCAAATGACATTAAAAATAATGTCTGTTTTTGGAGGAGTTACTGTTTTTGGGATTCCAATAGCCCAAGCCTTATATGGAGATTTAGGGGTTATATACTCCTCAATTTTCTCTATTCCCTACAGAATTTTACTTTATTCTTATGGCTTTATTAAGATGTCTAGCATAAAAATGGATAAGAAAAATCTCAAATCTATGTTTTTAAATCCAGTTATTCTAGCAACTTTCACTGGACTTTTTATATGGATGTTCCAAGCATATCTTCCTCAAGTAAACATAAGTGGACAAAATTTTTCTATTTTAAGAATTGATAAAACAGCATTTTGGATATATAAACCCTTATCTTTTTTAGCCGGTTTATGTTCACCACTAGCATGGTTGGCGGCTGGATTAAAATTATCTGAGTTACCTATTAAAGAGTCGTTAAAAAATTCTATAGCTTGGCAATTCTCTGTTGTCAAAACTATTTTGATTCCTCTTTTAATACTACTTATTATTTTTGGAGCCAATCTCCTTGGTGTCCTTCAGTTATCCAGTATTAGCTTAGGAGTTATAACTATTATGATGGCAACTCCAACAGCATCTGTTGTCATAGCTTACTCTTTAAAATATAATAAAGAGCCGTTAACTACATCAAGTTGTTCTTTTTTATCAACTGTTTTTAGCTTGGTTACAATCCCTATTTTAATAGCTTTTTTACAAATTTTTGAATAATTTAGTGATAGTCCTAAAGTGAATTGACTTTACGAATAAATACTAAATTTGACCACTACTATTGTATATAAAAAAAATGTCCACTTGTGATGTAAAAATGTTAGGAGGAATTCAAATGTATTTTAAAAGTTTTAAAACAATTGTTGAAATTTGTGTGGCAATTGGACTCACTCTTTTTGTAATTACTCTGGGAACTATTCTTATGGATATATATAATTCAAAAAATATAGAAATGAAAAATGATTATGTTATTATTTTAGGAGCCGGATTACAGGGGAATAAACCAAAAGATGTTTTAAAATATCGATTAGATAAAGCAATTGATTACTATAAAAAATACCCTAATGTTATTTTTATTGTTTCTGGTGGAAAAGGGAAGGATGAAATCATCAGTGAAAGTAAAGCTATGAAAAATTATCTTATTTCACACTCCATCCCCCAAAATAATATTATTGAAGAAAATAAATCTACAAAAACTTTAGAAAATCTTATTTTTTCTTGCAACCTTATTCCACCCAATATAAAAAATATCGGTGTTATAAGCAATGATTTTCATATGTATAGGATTAAGTTTTTTGCAAATCTATTGAATTATAAGCTCAATCCTATCTATGCTAAAACACCCCTTAAAAATAAAATTAGCTTATTTACTCGAGAAACTTTAGCTGTTATTTACTACAGTCTCAAAAATATTTTTATCAAGATGCCATAAAAAACTCCTTTACTAGGACAGTAACCTTATATCGAGCCTCCAATACCTTTAAACTTCTCTACAAAAGCGGATATTTTTTGAAAAACACTCTGCTTTTTAGTTAAATAGTTAGGATTGAGAGGGCTCATTTTAGGGATAATTTCATTTAAATCAGTTCCATTATCACTAGCTTGTTCTCTCTTCAGTGATGTCAGTATATATCTTTTAGCTGCATCTACATTAAGTTTTTCCTTTCTAATCAACTCTTCAGCTTCTTTTTCCTGTTCTATTTGAGCGAACGAGAAAAAAGCATCTATTATATTTGCTTTGTCATCAAATCTATCCAAATCTGTCTGATTTATAAAATCAACTATGAGACTCTCTTTTGCACGACTTCCAGCACTCGATCTAATTAAACGTCGTACATCTTCAATCAGTATTTCTTTACTATTTACATTTTTATATTTTTCAAAAATTAACTCAAGAATATAATCCAAGTTTATCTCCTGTGATTTTAAAAGATCTACTTCAAACACAACATCATCCCAATCGATTGTGGAACTCTCTTCAACTTCCTGCCCCTTTCCACGACGAAGCCACTCACGAATATCATTGTATGTGGAACGATAATCTTGAATCACTCTCTCTTCAAGCATTTCAATTTCCTTCATACTCGCTATATCTTCATCACTAACATAATACATAGCTTTGAACTCCTCAACTAATTTTGAATCATTCACATCAAGAGATTGCAAAGCTTTTAATCTCGTAAACTCATCATAATTTTGTAATATATTCTCAATTCTTAAGTATTCTCCAAAGAGTCTAGCAAAATCCTTTTTATCCTTTTCAGTAATAATGTCATCAACATTAGGAAAACGAGTACTTAATTCTCTAACTACTTCTATATAACCACGACGTGCCCCACCCGTGCTAATATCAACAAATCCTTCCAAATACTCTCTATAACTTTTCTCAAGAACTACATTTTTTGTATTTTTATCGCCAAACAGTGTTATAGCATCTATTGTCGCTGTTTCTAAATCTCTAAAAGTGACAATATTTCCAAAAGTTTTTGTAGAATCGTAGATACGATTTGTTCTTGAAAATGCCTGTATAAGCCCATGATAACGTAAGTTTTTATCAACAAACAGCGTATTTAACGTCGGAGCATCAAACCCTGTTAAAAACATTCCAACTACAATTAATAGGTCAATCTCCTGTTTTCTTACTCTATTAGCAAGATCACGATAATAGTTTTGAAACTCTTTACTATCAATTCCAAAGTTTGTTTTAAACATTGTATTATAGTCATTGATAGCTAAGGTTAAAAATTCCTTTGCACTCTGATTCATTGCTGATGGTTCAAAAGTTTCATCAACAATATCTCCTATGGAATTCTGTTCTTCGTTAGCTGCAAAAGAAAAGATAGTTGCAACTTTTAAAGGTTTCTCACTATTCTTTTGTAAGTTTGCTAATGTCTCATAATAAAGTTTTGCTGCATCAACACTACTCACAGTAAACATTGCATTAAATCCTTTTCCAGTGTTATATGCACGATGAGTTTTTATTTTAAAATTGTTGAGAATATATGCTGATATCTCTCTGATTCTTTCAGGATGTAAAAAGGCTTTTTTTGCTTCCGCTGAAGTTAGCTTCTCTTCATCCTGTTCCATCTCAATAGATTTAAACTTAGGACGAACATCATTATAATCCACTTTAAACTTGAGAACTTTCTCATCTCTAATCGCATCAGTAATAACATATGAATGTAGCTCTTGACCAAATACACTTGCAGTTGTTTCAGAGCCTAAAGCATTTTCTGGAAATATTGGTGTACCTGTAAACCCAAACTGGTAGTATTTTTTAAATTTTTTAGCAATATTTTTTTGAGCTTCACCAAATTGCGAACGGTGAGCTTCATCAAAAATAAAAACAACTTGTTTATCATAGATTGGTAAATTTGCTTCACTTTTTATTAAATTATTTAACTTCTGAATAGTAGTCACAATAATTTTATTGTCATCTTTCTCAACGTTTCTTTTAAGTCCAGCAGTGTTTTCAGATCCATTGACACTGTCTGGAGAAAAACGCTGGTATTCCTTCATTGTTTGATAGTCTAAATCTTTTCTATCTACAACAAAAAATACTTTATCTATAAAATCTAATTCCATAGCTAAACGAGCCGCTTTAAAGCTTGTTAAAGTTTTTCCTGAACCTGTTGTATGCCAAATATATCCTCCGCTTTCTAAAGTTTTCCACTTTTTAGCTAAATATGAGCTTTTTATCTTCCATAAAATTCTTTCTGTTGCAGCTATTTGGTACGGTCTCATAATTAACAATATGTTATTTGAATCAAAAACAGAGTAGTGTAATAATACCCCTAGTAGTGTATTTTTTTGAAAAAATGTCGCTGTAAAATCTTTTAAATCTCTAATAAGAGTATTATCAGATTTTGCCCAGTTCATAGTGAAATCAAAGCTATTTTTATCCCTTTTAGTAGTATTCGCAAAGTATTTCGTATCTGTACCATTTGAAATTACACAAATCTGAAGATATTTAAACAGAGAGTTATCTGAGTTAAAGCTCTCTTTAGTGTATCTATTGATTTGGTTAAATGCTTCACGAATAGCAATTCCACGCTTTTTTAACTCCACTTGAATCAGAGGTAATCCATTTACTAGAATTGTGACATCATAACGATTACTTTGAGTTCCTTTTTGTTCAAACTGTGAAATAACCTGCAACTTATTTCTGGTAATATTTTTCTTATCTACGAGATAGATATTTTGAATATGTCCATCATCAAAAGTGAAATCATAGATATGGTCATCATGAATTTTACGAGTCTTATCTATATAGCTATCACTTGGTTTATCTAAATACTCCTCGCAAAATCTTTTCCATTCAGAATCTAGAAATTGAATATTATTAAGCGTTTCTAACTGTACCCTAATGTTTTTTAACATCTCTTTTGTATTAATAAGCTTAGGTAGATATTCATAGCCTTGATTTTTTAAATCTTGTATAAGTTCCTCTTCCAACTGAGCTTCTGTTTGATAACTTACACCTTGTTGAGCTATTTTGTTGTATCTATCTAAAACTATAAAGTTATTGGTTTCTGTAATTGGTTTATAATTAGTCATAAAATTCCCCTCTGTTTTAGCTATTATATTCAAGTTCTAAGCTTAATTTTTCTCTTTCTAACTCTTCTATCAATTCATCCTCTGTTGGAAAGTAAAATTGATATTTAGAAGCAAAGATATTTTTACTATCATCCAATAATGTATATTTTACCATTGAATCATTTTTATCTGAGCAGATTCTAAATCACTTTCTATAGATATTGTATAATCTCCTTTTCCCAAAAATTCAAAAACCATAGGACTTTTTATTATATCAGAAGCTATTTCTACTTTTTGTCCCACTGATGAAAGTTCTTTTACTGCAATTGGATCTTTACTCATCTTAATTCTTTCATATAATAGAGAACTCACCTGCCTATCCAGTTCTCTTGAAGACCAGTTATTTTCTATTGTTTCAATCATATAAAAATTACGAATATCATCATTTTTTAATTTCATTAAAAGTCTATAGTGTGTCCAGCTCAATTCTCCACGCACTGAGTGGAGAATTGGAAACGTTAAATAAAATTGCTTCATATACCAAAGATTTTGCTTTGAATAACCTTTTCCAAACTCTTTTGTTAACTTTTTAGAAATAGATTCAACTACAAATTTTCCATATTCGGCTCGATTTTCTCCTCTTTGCTCTTCTTCAACAATCTCTCTACCAATATTCCAATAACTTTCTATCATAACTGTATTTACAACCTTAAATGCTTTAGCACGACCATTCTCTAAGATACTTTTTACTCTAACATATAGATTTTCTACCAATTCCAACTCATTTTTCATATTATCTCTCCATTATTTTTTCATTTTTTTTGAAAGTAAGTAGCTTGTCTCTATAGTATTCATATTGTTTTTGTCGTGCCTCTATCTCTGCTGGCAATCCATCTTTGATATCATTTACAAGAGCATCAAATCTATCAAGGATATCAACGATACGTTGTTGCTCTTCAAGAGGAGGAAGAGGAACGTAAAAGTTATTTAGCATTGGTCTTCTTATTGAAGTTACAGATGAACTATAAGCACTTTTCAATATATATTCATAAAACATATTTTTCATATAATAGAAAAAATACTTCGGTATAATATTTGAATCAGTTATATTTATACGATACGCTCTCTGGTGTAAAGCATACTTTCCACTTACAAAATGAAATATCTTTCCAACACCCACTCCATCTCCTGATGTAATAATAGCAGTTTCATCAAACTCATATTCATTTTTTCTTCTTATTTCTTGAGAACGTACAAAAAATGGATAATCACCAACTTCAAGTTGTTCATTTGTATTACTACTACCAGTTCCAATATTCGCTATATCAGCTAATTTTGATAATTTTACACTATTATTAAAATTAAATAACTTTTTACTATAATATTCATACTGCTGTTTTCTCATTGTAAGCTCTGTTGTAAGCTCTGTTGTAAGCTCTGTAAATGTATCTAAAATACGCACAATCTCCTCTTGGACTGGTAATGGAGGTAGAGGGATTTCAAATTTTTCCATATCATTTGAATGAATACGCATAACTTTTGTTCCAGTTACCTTTAATTCTTTTTGTTTTTGAAAGTAATTTGTTTGAAAATAATAAGCTATATATTTTGAGTTTTCTTGAGTCGAAAAGCTATACATATCACCAGAAAATCCAATTTCTTCTTCCCCTAACCAAACAACACATTTAGCAACATCTTTTACATTTTCAGAAGTTGTTGCTATTAAAATATCATTTTTTTTTGCTTTTCTCAATTTTTTAAAAACTTCTTCTTCTGTAAAAGAATGTGTTATATTAGTTGAAAAGTTATATTTTGTATAAATTTGTCCATAATGAATTACAGGCTTACCAGTATCTACAAAATCTTTTTTTTGAAGTCCATTTCCTCTAGTAAATTTTCCAATCTCTCCTAAAGTTTTATACTCCACCCCATTAGGACATAGCTCATTAATTAATTGCTCTAACTTACTCATCTTAGACCTCCTCAGTGTTATATTCACTGTAACCCTCGTAGTAGTAACTTACATCTATACCCTTCATGAATAAATTACGGTCATTGATTTCAGTAGTAAGAGCCTGTTTTAAAAGGTGTTTAATCTCAATATCTTTAACAACACTTCTTTCCATAGCTGATAGATATTCATCTTTATCAACCAAATTCCAATCAATTACTTGCTTGATATTTTCTTTTAGTATAAGGTCAAGCCATATCCGAGTTGTTCTTCCATTCCCTTCACGGAAAGGATGAGCAATATTCATCTCAACATATTTTTCAATAATTTGGTCAAATGTTGTTTGTGGCATAGTATCTATATATTTTAACGAAGATTCTAGATACATTACTGGCGCAAAGCGAAAATTGCTTTTAGCTATATTAACCGTTCTAATTTTTCCTGCAAAATCATAGATATCTTCAAATAGATATTTATGGATATACTGAAGTCCTTCGAATGTTCCTATTTGTACTCTGTTAATATCTCCAGAGTCAAACAGTTGCTTGGCTTTTTGTTTACTAATTTTCTCTTCCACTTTTGAAAGCTCTATCTGACTAGTAATATTTAGTTTATTGTCTAAAATCATACTTTACTCGACCTCAATCTCTGCAACTATCTTATCTATCTCAATACGAAGTCTATCTATATTTGACACTGTTGCTTTTATCTTGGCATTTAACTCCTTTATATCTATAATCTCCCTTGTAT
>Trix_p1__coassemble_2064_pt1 | contig 11210 bp, 5 predicted proteins | sample Trix_p1__metabat2_low_PE_021 | metagenome-assembled genome bin Trix_p1 | reverse complement strand
GATAGTGAATTTTAATTTTGAATAAAAAACTGAGACTGTTACAAATAAGTGATTTTAATCGCTGATTCGTTTAAGCCTCAGTTTCTTTAATATATCTCTATATTTACTCTTAAAGTTCCTTTATAACGTCCATCTATTACCTCTGCAGTTGTTCTTGGATTAAAATATCCTCTTAATTTAAATCCTTCTTCAAACAGTACATCCCCTTCTGAGGTCATAACTTCTCTTTTATAAACCCTATAAATTGATGTGTCCTCTATTACAATTTCATTATTCATATTGTCAGTAAGTATTATATTTTTATCTCCAACTTCTATTCTTCCAATAGTATCATGCATATTCAAATTTTTCCCATAATATGAAACTTTCAATTTATTGAGAGATTCAATATTTGCCCTCTGATCATTATAGTTAAATGAACTCGGATTTAATATACTTCCAAAATATAAACTATTAGCTAATTCTCCTGGTAATACACTGCCTTCCATTTGGCTGTTGTCATACCCTATTGTCAGTAACGAGGTATTATCTATATTTCTTACATCCATTTTATAAATTCCTACAACTCCATTTTTATCTTCAACTCGTATAACAACACGATTATTAATAATTTCATCTTGCCAATAGTTTAAGGTCATGTTTATGAGATTATCTTCTACTTTATTAAGCGTTATAGAGTATACTGTTTCCATTCCGCTTCCATATCTAAACTCCAGTGGTGTTTCTAGTTGCCCACCAACAATATTTACTTCTCCTAATTTTTCGCCATATAAATTACTTTCATTTTCATATTTAAAAATAACTACTTTCCCTGCATCTGGAACACCTTTAAAAAACTCTCCATTGACATTTAAATGAGCTCCTAATTCAGGACTTGACACTCCACTCTCATCAAACTCCATCTCTGTTCCTCTTAGATAATCTGCATTATAATTTAAAGCAAACTCCCCTTGACTAACCCTTTTTAATTCAATACTTTTTATTAATCCCTCCCAGTGATCTTCTCTTCCTATTCTTATTATTTTATTTCTTATAGTTGAACTTATCTCTCCTACATTTCCGTTTTTATAGACATAAGTCATTCCAGTGGAATAATTACTTTGCGTTGTATCCACTACTACTGCCAATCTAAATGCTGTTGTATATATAGATTCCTTGGACAATATATTTCCTGAACTATCAATTCTCGCTATTTTTCCTTGAATTTTATTTGATGAATTATTCTTATTTTCCAACTCAATATCTTCATCATACTCTATCCTTACACCAAGTAAATCACTTGCGTTTTTAGTTATTTCTAAATCTACATTTCCAGATAGGCTGACATTTCCAAGGGGGTAAATCATCTTATTTCCATCTACATATCTTGGACTTCCAGTAGCTTCCTCTTCCATTTTTAAATTATCTTCTGCATTATAATACCATCTCTTTGGTAAGAATTTTGGTACTTCCAATGTAAATGATTCTTTAAATAGCGTTTCATTTGGATTATCTGAACTTCTATGTTCTATATTTATTTTTAAACTCTCCTCCCGAAACTTATATTCTTTTATTCCAAAAGTTAAAACTTCTAAAGGATTTCTTGCTGTTATTCCACTTATTAAGTTTGAATCATTTAAATACCCTATATATAAATCTCCCGCAGTTGTTTTTAAAACTCCCTGTCCTCCTGTAGTACTACTAAGTGGTATTGTAGTTGTTTCAGTCTTTCCTTCCACCGTAACAACCATATTATGTGTTGCCCCATACTCAGGATTATCATATTCATTTGGTCGCAATAGTCCTTTCATTCTTAAACTACTATAATTCTCAGGATTCGTTATGTCTACAGAATACTTTGCGTCAGATAAATAAACTCTTACTAAATTACTATCTCCATTTGATTTTATTAAAGGCTTATTTTCCCCCATACGTATTTCTACTGAAGTATCTTCCGCCATCACTGTTTGAATATTCAGTTTAAATAGTGGCTCATATATATATTCATTCAAACCCATTTGTGCTGTGTTATCTGTTTTTAATCCTATGTATGCTATATTACTATCATTTTCTATATCAACTTCATCTACTCTTCCGCCATCATATAATCCTACTAAAGAATATGTCTCATTTGGTTCCAATTTTTCAGCTTCACTTTTTGATATATGCATATATATTTTCTTATCTTGATCTATTGTAGCTATTTGAAGGAAATCTTTCTCATTTGTATTTGTTGCTGAGAAACTTAAATCTACAGCTATATCACTTTTTCCAGATTTACTTCCTATTTTTTGTAATATTGCCCTGTTTGGAAGTTTTATCGAATTCATTGTTGTACTGTTTCTCTGCATAACATACTCTCTTACAGTATCTCTTCCTAATAATCCCACTGTTCCCAAATCTTTAACTATACTATATGTTGTAGAGGAATCGTTTAAATCTATTCTAGTTATTTCCAATTTATCTGTTAATATCTTTGCTGAATCATTACTTAAAGTTTGTAATGTCGATGATGAAGAGTATGCTTCAGCTTTTGGACTATATCTTGGCATTATCAATGTGTGCTTATTTCTCTCTTGTCCACCTGTATCTGGTCTTTCTGTTCTAAATATACCAAATAGTTCATCTTTTTTTATAAGCACTATATCATTTAGCAACATATAAATATAGTGAGTTATATTTCCCACTCCACTTTCACGTACTTCAAATCTTACATCAATCTCTTTTCCTTTAAAATTCCTGGCTATTAATCCTGGATAATCCTGATTTCCACCATTTTTATTAAGTGATACATATAAATTGTCATTTTCATCATATATTTTTGCAGTTTGACTTTTTACATAATACGCTCCTATTTGAAATCTTTCGTTTATATTTGTAATTTCAGACTCTAATTCTATAGCTGTTGTCACACCTCCTCTTGTGGAATCCATTAATATATGCTGTGGAATTTTTCGTTTACCATTTCCTACTACTATTTCACACGCATAAATTTTTGGTCGGTAATAATCTTGCGCATTCCTCCAGATGGTTTCAACATTCTCTTTAGTTAAAGTTCCTCTAATACGGGCTCTTCCTTCTCCTGAGTCATCTAAATACAGTTTACCATTTCTCACTTGTCCTATCACATGATTTAATGGTTGTTCTAAATAAAAATTATTTTCAGTTAAACCATAACCTATTACACTTCTTATTTGCACATACGTACTATCTCCGCTATATGTAGGTATTTTTAAATCTACACCAATATCTATACTTGAAACGTTTGCTGCAGGTGATACTTGCAGCCCAGCTTCTACTGTAGTAACCTCTGCGTTCCATTCAGATGAATGAGTATAAACACTTCCTACTTGTAAAATAGCTCCTGTTGTAAGGGATTCAGCTGGATATAATCTCATATAAGCTGTAGTCTCATCTATTAAACTTGCATTTAAAGTTAAGTTTAAATTTAATTTAGAATTCCCATCTTTATCTAAAACACCGATATTCACTATGGATTCTTGATCTACTCCAGCTATAACGTGAGTTTTGTCTACCACTATCTCTATTTTTTTAGTGTTATTCCAAAATTTTACCTCATATACTATATTAGTTGTTGGTTGTTTAAATTTCATTCCCCTATATCCATCTACATCAAAACTTGCTCCTGTATCACCTAAAATAATATCTCCACTTGATGATGTCATTGACAATATATCTGTTTTTTTATAAGATTGTGACACTGGCTCTCCACTCATATCAAATACTGAAAGCCCATTTAATTTCATTAGTTCACTTTCAATATTTTGCCCATTTCCTTTAATATTTATATCTCCGCTCATATTATTTCTCATATCAAATACTAAATTTAATTTATTTTCTTTTAATTCCTTTAAAGCTATTAGCACTTTTAAATCCACCGTTTTTCCAGCTTTTTCCTCTTCTAACGTTACTATATTATAGCTATCTAAATTAATTTCACAAATTCTATCTGGATAATCTGAATTTAATACTAATCTTATTTTAGGTATTGAATCATCACTATTTTTAAAGTTTAAAGTATTTTCTCCAGAGTGTTTTATCGTTAAATAATCTTCACGTAACAGTCTTACAATTATATCTCCTTTTAATTCATTTATCCTTTCATTAGATATCGAAGTTGATATTTTCCCATATCCTAAAGTTAAAGCTCCCTCTGAAATTTTATCTTTCTCTAATCCTTTACCACTTTCCAACCTGATATAGTATCTATATGGCTTTATTTTTTCTTCTCCAATTTCTAAATGTCCCGTTGGTATATCATTTTGTGTATCTATCTCTATATATGGATCTTTTAATTTACTAACTTTATCTTCGAAATCCTGTATAGCAACTTCAGCTAGCCTAACATCAATGAACCTATTAGCCAATACCCAACTTAAATCTTTTCCTACATTTTCTCCTGCCTCATACGTAAAATCTAGTAATCTCTTATTTATTTTTAATACTTCTTTTAAAGTATCTCTTGTATCATAAAATTCTACTGGTGGTATTGTGTTATCTGCGTAAAGAATATTCGATTCATACTTTATTTCAATTGTATTATCTGAAACTCTACTGCTTATATATTCAGTCAATCCATTTATAAATATACTTTCCTCTTCCAACTTTCTATCATATATTCTCAATCTCACATCAATTTTTTTATTTATTAAATCTCTATAAATAATTTTTGATGTAGCTCCTTCAATAGGTAAATTATCTCTCCCTTTTACCTCTGATATACTACTAACTGCTAAATCACTTTTAAAATATAAAACTCCCTCTATAAATTCTCCATTTTTATTTTTTAAAAAGATTTTTCCTCTATTTTTTTCATCAGTATGGCTCTTCAACTCAATTGATTCTCCGACAATGCTAGAATCTCCTTCTGGAATAATTATTTCTCCCATATTGATATCTATATACGGAATAACATCCCCCAAAAAACTCTCCTCTCCATAGTAGAAGTCTTTATTTTGAACTCTAATCCTGGACGCTTTTCTTGTCCACTCTGTTATATCAATTATTGGAGCATTCCATTTAAAATTCTCTTTAAATATTTCGCTAGATTTATTGAAAACACTTGATGGAATCTCATTTTCTAGTTCTAATATAAACATCTCCTTTAAATTTGAAAAAGAATCATATACTATCAAATAGAACTCGTCATCAAAGTTTTTCAATTTTATTTTTAATCTACCTTGTACATTGTTTTCAACTTGCTCTATATTCAAATTTTCGTGTTCTAATATATTTACAGTTCCATTTGAAGATACACCTATAATTTCAAGTTTTTCATTACTGTTCAGTACATCTCCCAAATTTACACCATTTTTTACAAAATCAACTATTATTTCTTGCTTTTCTTTATCAAATTTTCCATATATTTTTTTTCTAGTTAAAGTAATATATCTATTTTTTATAACTTTCTTCAACTTTCCTATTCCTTCATAAAATTCAACATATATATTTTTAGGTTCATTCTTATAATTTACTACAACTCTATTTTTTATATCGCCTCTTTCTGCAATATAATCTATATTTCCATCTTGACTTCTATCGACAATTCTAACTTCACTTGTGTTATTTGTATGTTTTGAAAAAGTTTTACTTTTTCCATCTTGCATAGAAAGTTTCTCTGTGATATTTATAGAATCATTTTTAACTAATCCTTCATCCCCAAAAAAATAAAAGATTTTTTTCTTGTCTCTATCTATATACATTGGTTCCTCTATTGATTTTTTCTTAGTTACCTTTAAATTTAGTTCGGCTGTTTTTTTTGAGCTGACACTGTGTATACTTTCTATATCTTTACTACTTCCATAAAAAAATACAGATATAAAAGCTATTATTATAAAAAATATTTTTTTAAATCTCATCTATTTTTAACACCTCTTTTTTATCTAATTATACTGGATATATCTCCAACCATCTCTGTCATATAGATATATATTCTCTTTTACATATTTTATATTTTCATATTCCCCTTTTATTATTTTTTTCCCTTTTTTATCAAACAAACTTTTCTTTCCTTCCATTTCTACAGTTATATATTCGCCCATGAGTTCAATGTTATCATACTGGCTCTTCAGTATCTCTTTCCCATTTTCCCCTACAACTCCATAGCCATTTTCCTCTCCAACTAAATACACTCCAGCATTTTTTGGATATACAATATCAAATCCTTTTGACAGTTTTTTTCCCTTTTTATCAAAGATATATACTTTGTCATTTTTTCTCCCTGTAAAATAATCCTGTCTGTAAAGCTCTATTTCAAACTCTCTCTCTATTTTATTTTTTCTTTCTTCCACTAAATTATATATAGTATAATCCTTCTCACCCTTTACTATAACTTCATTTCCTGTAATTCCCAAATATTTCCCTTCTATGCACTCAACTATCTCATTGGTTGTTACATTGAATATCTCATTTATCCCTTCTGATTTAAACAAATAATACTTCTCATTTAATGAGACTATTTCACCTTCTATTTCTGTAGCTTTTCCATTGTTCATCAATATATTTTTATTTTTTTTCTTCAGTACCAAAACTCCATTTTTAAAAGACTTTATATAGTCATATTCATCTACTGATACTGTTCCAGTCTCATCAATATACCTATATTTTCCAGTAGGAGACGTGATTACAATGGCAAATCCATTTTGAAACTCCCCCACTGCTTCAAATCTATTTTCAATAATCTCTTCTCCCAAATTGTTTATAAATCCTATTTTATTGTCTTTCATAAAAAGGGCTTTCCCCTCCGAAAATTCCCCCAGTCGTTCATATTTTTTTCCAACTGCTTTTTTCTCTAAAAGGTCATAGTAGAATTCTTTAGTATCTTTTTTTAATAAAATATACCTCTCTTCCGAAATATATATAACCTCATCAAAATTTGGTAATTCTATTATCTCTTTATTTATTTCATTTTTACCTAATCTATTTAGATTTACAAGGAAAATTTTTCCCTCTTTTTTCCCTAGAATATAATTTTCAGATATCTTCTTAATATCCGTATATGTCAGCTTTTCTATTTTAGAAATAGCTTCATAAAAATATTCTCCATTTTTCTCCAATATGCTTTTTCCTTTTGAAATAGGTATTATATTTGTATATTTTTCATTTGAAATTTTAAATTGTGTTTTACTCTCATTTTGTTTCTTCACTCCAATGAATCCAATAATAAATAACCCAATTATTATTTTAATTTTTCGTAAATCCATTGCTCCTCCCATTTAGAAAAGGGTGCACAGAGATATCCCCACACACCCTTTTATTTTAGTTTTCAACTTTTATATTGTTTAGAAGTTTTCCATATTGAGCTATGTTTATCGGAACATACCCTATATAATCTCCCTCTATTATTTCAGGATCTAGTCCCCACTTTCCTATATCTCTTCTATCTATAACTCCATAGAAATTTATATATTCTTTTTCTCTTGTAACTATATGCTCATCTTTATCTCTTTCTATGTAAAATCCCTCTACTTTCAACCAATGTTTCTTGTTCGTTATAAACCCAACTTTAGGAAACATAAATTTCAAAAGTTTTCCAAAATCTTCCTCTTTATTATCAGTTGATACCTCTATTATTCCTCTTGCCAAAACTTTAGTTCCTAAAACCTCTGTATTTAATTTTTTAAATACCATTGGTTCAACCATTTTCACATCAACTTTAGCTAGTGCCAATGTTGAAACCAATATGAATATTGACATCTTTAAAAATAAAAACTTCATTTTATTCCACCTCAATTGTCAGGTACACCTTTTTATAAAAAGTTCCCTCTGTTGATATTCCACTACCTTTTATGTTCACAAAGTTTCCATCGGAAATTTTAGAGTTTATATACTTAGTTGTATATAAGTATGTGTCTATTGTCCCGTTTTTATCAATATCAATCTCATTTTCTGAGAATTTCAATTTGTAGTAATCTTTCTTATCAGGTTCTTTATTAGTTTCAATATTAAAGGGAATTGTAACCTCTTGATCATCAACTAAAGTTGCTTCTATCTCTACATCTGACACTATCTCAAGAGGTACATAAATATTTGTTTGTATTTTTAACATCAATGTGTCAATCTTTTCTAAAACTCTATCTTTATCCTCTTCATTTTTGGGAGAGGAATCTAAATTTTCTACCGGTGTATAAGCTGGTGTTCCGTCTGGATAAAGTGGAAGTAATGGAATCATTGGCTCATGTTCTAAACTTCCAAAACACACAGAAAAAATCATCAATGACATCAATATTAATTTGTATATAAATCCCATTCTATCACATCCTTTTTCAACATAGAGTATCTATCAGATAGATTAAACACATATCTATTTTTATCAGGTACTCCATACGCTAGCTCAACTGTTTCTATGTACTCCTCTATTCCGCTTTCTGCTCCTAAATATTTTATTTTTATTTTATATTTTTCACTGAATAATCCGCTTACTTGAAACCCACCATTGTCCTCTGGAATCGTGTGTTCAAGTTCTTTTCCTGTTTCGTCTAATACCGTTACAATTATATTGTTGTATACATCTATGGCGTCTTCGTCATTTAAATTTAATCCATCTAAAGATATATACCCTTCTAAAGTAACAAATGGTTGAATTGGTATATCAACATCTATTTCAGATACTGATTTAGGCAGTACTTTCATTGAAGAGTATGACAAATGATGTTCAGGTCTGTTTAACTCAGCTTTTACCTCGTATTGAATCCCATTTGATAGTCCATAGATGTAACCAATTCCATTTTCATCAGTAACAATTTCTTTGTCACCAATTTTTACTGTCATCTCTGGGATAATCTCTTCATCTTCGTCCCATATGTTATTACGGTTACTATCTAAGAATGTTTTAATTTTAACTCTTGAACTATTGATATCTGTTATTTTTTGCATAGGATTTTTCAAAGAAAAAACTTTATCAATTCCTACACCTAGTCTTTGATTTCCAGCTTTATCAAAGCTCCCATTCGCTACAAACCAGTCATCAACTTTCATTGAGAAAGATAATCCAACAGCACTTTCTCCTGTGTTTCTATATTTTGCTTCTACGGAAAAATCAAATTTATCATTCCACCCCTTATTTCTAAGAGCTATCTTTCCCTCATACGTATCTTTCTCTTTTCCATTAGCACTTTTTCCACTGCCCTCTTTGTACTCTCCGCTCACTCTGACAGACACTTTTTCAAAACCGTTATAGTATAAATCTCCTCTATAAACATTTTCTTTATCTGTAGTCCTCGTGTATTCTCCCATTATAGAATAGTTTCCAAAACTTCTAGCTACGTTTATTCCATACTCCTGTCTTGTTTCCTTTTCACCATTATATTTCTCCAGAACTTCTACATCTAATACTAATTCTATTACATTATTTAAAAGTTCATAGGTTACATTATAGTTTTGTACTTTCTTCTCATCAAAGTATGCTCCATTATATTTTTCTTTATATTCAAATCGCAAATCTTTTAAAGTTATTGTTCCCATTCCACCAACTGTGTATAGGTTCTCCAGCTTTTTTTCTTCCTGCTCATAATTTGATAGAGCTTTTTCAGTATTTAAACTAATTGTATAAGGAAAACTATATAAATAATTAGTATATATCACTTCCCCTCTCACTCTATCATCAAATTTACACTCTGAACCTTTGTCGCTTTTCCTGTCTGTAATATCAATTGGGTTTCTTGAGAACCCACTACTAAGTGTCAAATGTTCTGTTACCCCATAGTAGAAGTCTACATTCCCTTTGTATTCTCCAGTGTTTTTGTCCTCTCTCCAGTTTATTGAGTACTCAATTTCTCCTTTATCCTGTTGATTGTACGTTCTAGCTGTTCTTATCTCCCTTGTTTCTATCTCTCCTGTTGGAGTATATATCTTTAAAAAATATGTTCTATCAAGTTGAATAGCTATATTTCTAAACTCGGCATATCCATCTTCTGCCGTTTGAATATCGATAGCAGTTCCTAGATATATCAACTCAACAGTACTACCTATTGGAACTCTTTCTCTAATAATTACTTCTCTTCCCTCTGCAAAGTATCCACGTTCTTTTTCAAATCTCAGTCCGGTTTCGCTACTTCTCCCAGTTGGATACCTTCCAACTGTCAGTGTATGACCTTTCCAAACATCTTTATAAACTAACTCGGCACTTCCAAACTCTTTCTCTTTTAAGTTATAGCTCGTAGTAAAGTTTCCATACAGTACTCCTCCACTATATTCTAAATTTCCAGCCCAATCAGTTTTAAACTTTTTCTCTTCACTATTTTTAGTAAAGTCCTGCGTCAATCCAACTCTAGTATTCCCTAAAGTAAACATCTCCTTTTCACTTGTGTATAGTATTTCGCTGCTCTCTTTTTTCTCAGTAATATTGTTTATTTTATTTTGAAGTATAACTTCTATATCCTCTGGAGTTTCAAATTTAGTATTGATATTTAAAGTTAAATTTTCATCACTACACTTTATTATGGAATCAAAAATCTCTTCAAAAGCTGATTTTTTAATATAAAGTACTCCATTTTTTTTAATGATATCTTCTGAATAATTTCTTTTAAAAACTCTCTTTCCATTTCTATCTTTTTTCTCTACATCTTTTGTATTTAGGTCCAATTCTCTTGCAATACTATCAATACCCATCTTCACTGTTAAAATTCCATTTTTCTTGTTATAGTCTTTTATTCCCAATAAATCAATAAAATCATAAAGAGACAAATAAATCTCCCTATCTTTTATATGGACCGGATAAGTCCTAGACACTCCTCTTCCGTTGATGTATAGGTTGTACATTCCTTCTCCATCTATTCGAAACTCTTCAAATTCAAATAATTCCTCTTGAACAAAATTTTCATTTTCTAAAACAGATACTTTTTCTACATTCTGAATTTTACTTTCTGGAGTTGATTCCTCTTCTGAATACATCACCTCAGCAGGATGTTCGAAAATAGAGTCTGCTACTTTCACTTCTTTTGAGAAAATAATTTGTGAGAGTGCAATTAAGCTTATCAGTATAAAATATTTATTTTTCACTTCCTCACTCCTTAAATCTCTCTTTCTATTTTTTTCTCTCCACTTTCAATAACAATCTTTTTGGCTTTATCTAATTCCTCTATCAATCCGAGTTCAAATAAGTTAAACTTCTTATCTTTTAGTACTCTTATTTTTTTACTTGTCAGTATATTCTCATTTTCATCTAATAATTTTAGTAAGATATCTATTTTTTTTAAAGATGTATTTTCTAT
>Trix_p1__coassemble_2050_pt1 | contig 11345 bp, 5 predicted proteins | sample Trix_p1__metabat2_low_PE_021 | metagenome-assembled genome bin Trix_p1 | reverse complement strand
ATGCTATTGATACAACTAATTTTTTGTGGGAGGGTCCTTATGGGAAAAATACTTTTTTTATTTTTTATTTTCAATTTTTATTTATTCGCTAAAACTCTTGACGTTGGAGTTATCCTAGAAAATCATTCTCAATGTTCTGAAAATGCTTTAGAAATCTTAAAGGATGAGTTAAATAAAAATTTTGCAGGTACAAATTTTTCGCCGAAAATCACTGAAACATTTTATCTGACAAATCATAATATTCAAGATGGAATAAATAAATTAAATAAAAATCCCAAAATTGATGGAGTTTTTATATTGACTTGTGCACCATTAGAAAATATGAGTAACTTACAACAGAGTAAGTTTTACTCTATGCCTTTAGGATTTGGAAACAAGGGAAGTAATACTCCTAAAAATTTAAACTATATATATAGTAATCTTGATTTAAATAATTATTTAGCACCTTTTAAAGAGCTGAATGGTATCACAGAAATAGATGTTTTAATCTCCAATATGAATTCAAGCAATTTACAAAAACTTGCTCAAAATACAAATATTCCCGGAATTAAAATTAATGTTCTGAAATCTACTAAGGAAAATTTATTGAATGCAATCGAAAAAAAAGTTCCCTCTTTTCTAATAGATTTTAATGAAGAATTAAAACCTTATACTTATGCAGGCTTAAATTTGAACAAAGAATTTAGAAAAAGATTGAGAGCAGCCTCTTTAAATTATATGTTTTTTAAGACAAAGAAAGATATGAGCACAATAGTTGAAGTTAATCCACCGCTTAAAGATATATATTTAAACTCTGAAGTGGCAGCAAAGATTGATATCTACCCTAACCTTATTTTTCTTCAAGATTTATCTCAAATTAATGCTCCAGATATTCCAAATCCTAAACTTACGCTGAAAAATGCTGTAAATAGGGCTCTTAGCTCTAATCTTGATGTACTTCAAATTAGACAAAATATTTTAACTAATCACTACAATGTCAAAGTTACTAACTCTAAACGTTTACCACAGCTCTCAGCCAATATGGGTTACTTAGCTTTAGATGATAGATCTCCTGACTTTAAACAAGGATACCCTACAAATAGTGTAGCTTCATACCTACAACTTTCACAAGTTATATTTAATGACCAAATTAACGCCAGTGTCTATATTGATAAATTGACACTGGACTCAAGTAGAAAAGCTTTTGAACAACAAAAATTAGCTACTATATATTATGTAGCTTCTACATATGTTAATATCCTTCAATTAAAAGCCCAATTAGTAATACAAATAAGCAACTATAACCTCTTGAGAGAGACCTTAAATGTTGCAAAAATTAACTATAATGTTGGTGCTGGTGGTTTGCAGGATGTATATAGATTGCAATCAAATGTAGCTGGTGCTTTATCTGATATTTCAAATGTGAAAGGTGAAATTCGCTCACAAGAAATATACTTAAATAATCTTTTAAACTATCCTGAGGGAAACTCCTATACTTATGAAACTCTTGATGAACTTGCACCATATTTCTTATTAAGTGAAAACTTAGGTAAAAACTTTACATTTGGTTCAGAAAAATCTAAAAAAATCGAGCATTTTTTAATAAGTGGTGCCCTGACAAACTCTAACTCTTTAAAACAACTTGATAACACTATAAAAAGTAAAGAGAGAGAACTTGTATCCAATAATAGAGAAAGATTTATACCTACTGTCACTGCTTCAGGAAATTATTATAAAAATAACATAGTAACCCCTTGGGGTAGAAATTCAAACGGAGATTTTCCAGATGAATATTGGCAAGCTGGAATCAACGTCACTTTACCTCTTATTAGCGGAGGTGAAATACACTACAATGGTCAAGCTATAAAAAGTGAATTAAAAGCTCTGGAGTATAATAAACTTTCTTCTCAAAATCAATTGATTCAAGAGGTTTTACAAACATATACAAATCTTTTAACTAACTTTGTTCAAAGCTATACGACTAAAATATCTTCAGATGTAGCTAAGAAAAATTTAGATATCGTGACTAATCTATATACAGAAGGAACAACTACATTGACTGATTTTTTATCTGCTCAAAACAATACTTTGAGTCAAGAGTTAAGTCATGTTATTGAAAATTTTAATCTAATTAACTCTACGCTTAAACTTGAATATCTCTATGGTAAGTCATCTCTTACTATGGACCCATCTGAAAGAAAGGTTTTACTGCTTAAACTTCAACAAGAGTTAGATAATTAGGAGGGAATAAATTATGAAAAATAGATTTTTAATAGTAACACTATTGCTAATACTATTAGCGTGTGGCAAAGATAAAGCCGAAGATTCAAGTCAAGAAGCTAAACCAGTTGTATATGAAAAAGTTGAGAAAAAAGAATATAGTGTTAAACGTGCCTATTCTGGTACAGTAAATACTGAAGCTCTTTCTAATTTAAGTTTTAGAGTCTCCGGAACTATAAATAATCGTATTGCACAACTAGGTGATACAGTTAAAACAGGACAAATTTTGGCTACCCTAGATCCAATTGAATATCAGCTTAATTATCAACAAGCTCTTTCCAATTTAGATAAAGGAAATGCTAACCTAGCTGAATCTACTGCTAATTTTAAAAGATCAGAAGCTCTGTATTTAGAAAATAGTATCTCAAAAGCTTCATATGATAGTGCTACCGCAAATTATAAATCCGCAATTTCCTCTGTTAAAGCTCTTAAGGACGCTGTTAACTTAGCTAAAGTTAATCTTAGTTATACCAAGCTGACAGCCCCAAGTGATGGCTCTATCGGTCAAGTAAAAAGTGAAGTTAATCAAAATGTATCCCCAAACACAGTAATTTTTGTGTTGAATACTTTCGGTGAGAGATATGTAGAATTTAACGTATCTCAATCCGTTATTGGAGATTTACAACTGGGAGAGGAAGTTCAAATTGAAATAACTTCACTCAATAATTTGAATGTAAAGGGAATTATAACCAATATTGGAACTCTTTCTGTTGGGTATGGTGGAACTTATCCTGTTAAAGCTAAAATTGTTAATCCTTTAGATACCATGAAAGTTGGAATGACCGCAAAGGTTATCGTAACTACGAGCAATACTAACAAAGTTATTGCAGTTCCTTTAACTGCCATTTTAACAGCCCCCAATGGAGAAAAATATGTCTATATTGTCACAAATCTTGAAAACAATATCGGGATAGCTAAAAAACAAGCTGTTGTACTTGGAAGTACTACTGAAGAGGGGAGCGAAATTGTCAATGGATTAACTGATGGTGACTATGTCGTTACAAAAGGAAGTAATGTTCTTTTAGAAAATCAAAAGGTTTCTCTTTTAAAAGGAGCTGAATAGCCATGAAATTAACGGAACTAGCAATTAAAAATAAAGTTACAACCTATTTTTTGATAGTTATTCTACTCATTGGAGGATATTTATCCTATCAGAAATCTGAAAAAGCTCAGGACCCTGGATTTACAATAAAAGTAGCATTAATCACAACTAATTGGCCCGGTGCTACTGCTAAACAGATGGCTGATTTAGTCAGCAAAAGAATCGCTGATCAAGTACAAAATATGGACTCTTTATGGTATGTAAATTCCACTAATACAGATGGACAATCCAATGTTTATGTAAATATTAAAGCTGAGTATAAAGATATTCAACCTGTCTGGACAGAACTTAGAAATAGAATAAATACATTTGTTGTCCCAAACCTTCCTGAAGGGGTACAAGCACCTCAGATAAATACTTTTTATGGCGATATTTATGGAACTCTTCTTGCAATAGGTGGAGAGGGATATACCTATGAAGAGTTGTATGAAACTGCTTATCAATTAAAAGAAATTTTATTATTTAATGTTCCCCAAATCGGAAGCATTGATATTTCGGGTATCCAAAATGAAACTGTATATATAGATATTGATAATAAACTTTTATCTCAAACAGGTCTTACCTTAGAAAATATTATTAATACTTTAAATAGCTCCAATGTAATTATCAAAGGTGGAAATATAGTCATTGATCAAAATAGACTCAAAGTGACACCCAGTGGGAATTTTAAAGATATTGATGATATAAAAGATACTATAATTACAAGTCCTGATGGAAACTCCAGCATATACTTGAGTGAAGTTGCCAATATCTACAAAGGGTATCAGGAGCCATCCACATACTCAATCGATTTCAATGGAAATAAATCTTTAGTTTTAGGAATCTCTTTGGGTTCTGGACAAGATGTTTTACTGATGGGAAAAGGTATTCAAGAAACTTTAAAAAATTTCAGAAATGCCCTACCGATAGGGCTTGAAGTGGGAGAAATCTACTATCTTCCAGACTTGGTTCAAACAAATGTAACAGCTTTTATAGTCAATTTGTTTCAAGCTGTAATTACAATAATTTTGGTAATGCTTGTATTTTTAGGACTTCGATCTGGACTAATCGTTGCTGCACTAACTCCAACTTCAATTGCTTTTACTTTGATTGGACTATTTTGGTTTAACTATGGAATTAATCAGATTACTCTTGCTGGGCTTATTATAGCTCTTGGTATGCTTGTTGATAACGCTGTTGTTATGTCTGAAAATATAACTGTTTTATTAGAAGAAGGGAAACCTAGAATGGAGGCGTGTTTAGAATCCTCTAAAACACTCGCAATTCCACTGCTTGTTAGTTCTCTAACAACTATAATGGCCTTCTCACCTATCATTTTGAACAAGCAAAATATGGGAGAATACGTAGGACCGCTGACAATTGTCGTTATGCTCGCCCTTATGAGTTCATGGTTAATAAATCAGACTTTTATACCTTTACTGTGCTATGATTTTATAAAATTAAAGCCCGGTGAAAAGCAAAACCTTAATAGCAAATCGTATCTTTTATATAGAGAGATTCTTATCAAAGTTTTAAAATATAAAAAAATTACAATTGTTTTAACAGCTCTTTCATTTATTTTTGGTATTTGGTTACTTGGACTTGCTCCATCTAACTTTATGCCCGGCTCAACCGACCCAGTTATGTCAACATACATAACCCTACCTAAAGGTACTGATGTCAATCATACAAGAGCAGTAGTTGAAGATTTAAATAAATTTATTGAAAAAAATTATAGTACTGGGCCACAAACTCCAAATCCTCCAGGAATTTGGGATTATTTAACAACTGGTGGTACTACAAAAACATATAAAAAAGCAGGAGTTTTGAGTTGGGGATCATTTATAGGTGGAGGTGCTCCTAGATTTTCTACTGGGTATTCACCTCAGACACAACTTCCTGAATACGCCTATGTAATGTATAATTTAACTGATTATAGACTAATTCCAAAATTGAGTCAAGATGTCAATGAATATCTTTTAAATAGATATCCTGATATAGATATCGTTTCTAAAGGATTAGGTAGTGGAGTATCTCTTGCAAAAGACTTAGGATATGTTTTCGCCTCTCGTGATATAACTCTTTTAAAGAAAGTAGCGGAAGAGGTCAAAACTAAATTAGCATCCCTTGATGGTACATACGCTGTGTCTGCTGATTGGGGAGTTGAAGTTCCTAAAATATTTATTGAGATAGACACTGAAAAAGCTCAAATGGCTGGATTCACTAATGATACTATCGGAACTTATTTGCAATATGTCCTTCAGGGGTATAATGCTAGTGTGTATAGAAATTTTGACGCTCCACCTCAGAGTACAGTGATTCCTATAGTTTTAAGAGGTACTAATCAATATAAAGATGATTTGAATTCTATACAATCTATTGAAATAGTAAATTCAAAAGGAGAAGCTGTTCCTTTAAAACAGATTGCTAAAATCTCTTTAGAATATTATGATAGTCTAGTTTCTACTAGAAATATGGCTTATTCTATTGAAATTGATGCTGCTGTAAAAGATTCTACAACGCCTCTTGAAGTCAATAAAAATTTTATGCCTTGGCTCAATGAAAAGCTTAAAGATTGGGGTCCAGATGTAAAATACTATTCATCTGGAATTATGCAAACATCTGATGAAAATCAAGAAGCTCTATTTGCACAAGTTCCAATAGCAATCTTAGGAATGTTCTTCCTAGTTGTAGCTCAATTTAACTCTATGAGAAAAGGATTGACTATCATGCTTGTTATTCCACTTTCTATATTAGGAGTTGCTATCGGATTACTATTGACTAAAACTGATTTAGGATTTATGGCTATGATTGGTATTATAGCTCTAGCCGGGGTAGTTCTTAATCACGCTATAATTCTAGTGGATAAAATGACTATAGAAAAAGATTCTTTAGGTCGTAGTGACCAAGATGCTGTAGTATTTGGTTGCCAATCTAGACTTCGACCTATATTTCTAACAGTTGCCACAACATTAGTTGGTTTAATGCCTCTGTATTTCTTTGGAGGACCACTTTTCCAACCAGTGGCTGTCGTGCTTATATTTGGTCTTGTTACGGACACTTTTTTAGCACTTGGGGTCATTCCAGTTATCTATTCTCTTTTCTACAAGATAGACTTTACCAATTATATATATGACGAAAGTCGTTTAATAGAGGATACCACAGTCAATAAAAAGCTATGAAGATTTTTCTTCATAGCTTTTTTTTTAGAAAATAGTATTCAATAAATTCTCCATTTTTTTTCGTAATTCACTTCTTTCTCCATTCCAATGATTAACTACGACAGCAAAAGCATATGTTCTTCCATCTTTTTCTACATAACCAGCATAGGATTGTATCCCACTCATACTTCCACTTTTAACCCTAACTTTTCCATCTAAAGGTGTATTTTTTAAAAATAGAGCGACTGTTCCATCTTTTCCAGCAACTGGCAGAAGATTTTCCAATTCATCTTTAGAGTATAGTAAAATCTCAACCAATAATTTTGTTGAAACCGTATTTCCTCTAGAAAGTCCACTTCCATCTCTCACAGTCAAAGAATGTACATCTATCCCTTTCTCCTTCCAAAACTTTTCTATATTTACCCCTTTTGTTTTTTCTAGCAACTGATATAGATGCTCTGTATAATGGTTATCACTTTTAACCAATAAAATCCTTACTATTTCAGACATTGGAGGGGATTTAGTCACTGTTATAACCTTTGGATTTTTGGGTCTTTGTGATGTTAATCTGGCAGTTTTAATCTCTCCATTCACTTTTATATTCTCTCTTTTTAAATAGTATGAAAAATACTGTCCTAAGAATAATCCAGGATCAGGGATATCACTTTGAATTGTCAATCCATTTTTATTTTGTGGAACCACTCCAAAAATTCTTCTTTTATTTTCCAGTGGAATTCCTCTCACATACAAATTTTTCTTTCCACCCGGCATCACTAAGCCTTGATTATCAAATACCAATCCTTGAATCACTGGCTTGGTTTTTATCACTTCAGGCTTTTTTCCTGAGATACCTGTATTCAAATAAAGAGTATATATGTTATCAAACACACTGATTCCATAGGTTCCTTGTCCATAGTTCGTCCCCATGTCTTCCCATAGCCATTTTCCTGAAATCCCTTCATATCCAAAAAGATTATCCAGTACAATTATATTTCCATTTATAGTTTTTATTCCAATTTTTTTTATTGCATCAGTCCAATTTTTTAGAAACCCCTCTCTATCTATGGAAATTCCACTCGAACCTAGAGTCGGATCTCCTCCTCCCTGAATATATATATTTCCAGTTAAAACTCCATTTTTAGATAATTTTCCATCATATAGGACCTTGGTTTCTAAAACAGTGTCTGGTCCAAAGACCTCTAGTGCTGTTGCTGAAGTGATTATTTTTAAAACAGAAGCTGGAGTTAAAGCTACTTTACCTCTGTAATTCTCAATAACCTTTCCACTCTGCACATCCACAGCATAAAAACTCAAGTTACCATGCTCCAATACTTTTGAGTTTACAAATTCTTTCATAGCTTTCGAGTCTTCTTTTTCTTTTACTGACTCCACTGTTGGCACAGCTGATTTTTCTGGAACTCTATCTGGAACAACAGGTATTTGATAAGCATTTCTATTTTCGTATTTTTCTATGTTCCTACAACTTGCTAGTAAAGTCGTCAATAATACCAAGCAAATGTATCTTTTCTTCATATACCACCTCTTACAGAACTTTTTTATATCCTACATCATTTAAAGCATTTTTTAAAGTTTTTTTATAACTAATTATAGATAATTAAATTTGACATATCTTTTATTTCATAATATCATATGTAGAATACTGTATACAATTAGGAGGTAATTTTTAAGTGCTAGAAAATTTGTTTTTAAACCTATACTTTTTAAGTGTTTTAGCTATTGGATATAACTCTTTTAAAAAAATTAAAAATAGTTCCTATTTCTTTATAGCAAATAAAGAAGCTAATGTTTTCCAAGTTACAGGTAGTTTACTTGCGACAATACTCGGAAGTTCAGCTGTATTAGGTAGCGTATCTTTTGCATATAATTCTGGATGGGCTGGAATTTGGCTCCTTATTTGTGGTGCAATGGGACTGGGAGCACTTCTACCTCTACTAAAAAAATTTGAAAAATTTAAGGGATACAACTTACCCGAACTTTTGGGAACCTTTTATGGAGAAGAGGTTAGAATACTGAGTTCACTCATTATTTCTATAGCTTGGATTGGGATTGTCGCTGCTCAGATTATGGGAGCTGCTCAAATTATCGGTATTTTCACTGCTATTAGTTATTTTAATGCAGTTATTATAAGTGGAGTTATTTTTATTATTTATACTATTTTAGGAGGGCAATTCTCTATTATAAAAACAGATTGTATTCAACTTTTATTTATACTTTTAGGAATTGTTGTTTGCTTTTTATTTATATCAAATATTGATACAAACTATACTGCACCTAATGTGTTCAACGAAAAGTTTGGATATACTGATCTTTTTGTTTTAGTTTTAACTTACTCTTCAACTTTTTTTGTTGGACCTGACATATATTCTAGAATCTTTTGTGCTAAAGATAGCTTTGTTGCTAAAAAATCTATTATAATCAGTATAATAATACTGATACCTTTAGCATTTATGTTAGCTAAAATCGGTGTTTATGCAGCTGGAACTTTTCCCAATCTATCTTCAGGAGAATCTCCGTTACTACACGTTGCTGCAAATAAACTTCCTAAATTTGTGAGCTTACTACTATATTTTGGATTGCTCTCAGCGGTTATCTCTTCAGCAGATACCAGCCTATTAACTGCATCATCTATTTTTACAGAAATTTTTACTAAAAATTTGAAAAATATAAAGTCTATTAAGTTTACAAGAGTTTTTATAGCAATATTTGGAACCTTCAGTATTTTGGTTGCTCTTAAACTTAAATTCATATTAAATTCATTACTTCTAGCTCTATCCATTTACTCTGGTGCTCTTATAATCCCTTGTTTTGCCGGAATTCTCGGATATAGATTTAAGAAGTTTTATGTTTTAAGTGCAATTATAGTGGGAGGAATTACCGCTCTATTGGGAAAAATTTATGGTGGTAATTATTCGAACTATATCTTAATTTTTGCATTTTTTATCAATACTTTAATTTTAATCACTGGTAGAAAAAAAATCCCTTCTTAAATTCAAAAGAGGGGATTTTAACTTATATCTCTATTTTTACCTAAATTTGATAAAAATTCATATTTTTTTATAATATCAATTACTTTCTTTTTACTTGGATTGTTTTCTAATTTTTCTAAAAATTTATAGTTATTAACTAAATCTAAAAAATTAGAAAGTGCATCTAAATGTGCATTCTCATCCTGAGATGTAAATACCAACATAGTTTTCACTGGTGTTTCCTCAGGAAAAAGTATATAATCTCTAAAATTCATTAAAACCATTTTACTTTTAAAAACATTTCCAATATTTTTACTGTGTGGAAGGGCAACTCTATTGCTCATTACCATATACGAGCCAAACTCTTTTACTCTTTCTATTATGCTATCAATATATGTCATATCACATATTTTATTTTCTACCATTATTTTTCCAGACATTTTAATTGCTTCTTCCCAACTGTTACATTCTACATCCAGAAGAACCTCTTCAATCATCTCTGACAATTTTGGTTCATTTTCATGAATATCATTTATTAAAATTTCATTCATAAGGCTAGATAAGTCTTTTATCAGAGTATTTTCATTTTTTATTACTCCACTTCTTCTAAAAATCTCCAATATATCTGAAAGAAAAATTTTGTTTTTTCTTTTAGATAGTCCAATATTTTCCAATAATCCTATATCCTCTCTAGATAAAATAGGATTTATTGTTATACAGGGCTTTTGGAACTCAAATTCATCTATATTTATTGTTCCCACTATAAGATCTACATCAGCTAAATTATAATCTTTTAGTTTATAAAACGGAATTACTCCCACAATATTTACTGAAAAATTTTCATTAATTTGTTGTGACAACAATTTTGATGTCCCATATCCTGAACTGCACACTATTAATATACTGTTTTTTCTATTTTCAAGTTTATCTGCTCTATCTAAAGCTGCCTTGAAGTGAATAGCCAGAAAAGCTATTTCATCCTCTGTTATCTCTAAATTAATAAAATCTTTTAACGGTCTAATAGATTTTTTAGTTCCTATAAAAATAGGTCTGTATAGTTTCAAAAAATCTTTTAAAATACTATTCTCTAAAACTTGACGATTTTTCAATCTATGAATTGTTGGCTTTAGATGATTAACAATTCCCTTCAATAATACCTTATCTTTTGAAAGATTAACTCCCATATTTTCAGAAAAAATCTTAATTATTTTTTTAGCTATTATATCAATCTCTATCCAAAACTTATAACTACTGTTTTCAGAGGAATAACAGTGACTTCCTAAAAAATAATCTGTCAATCGTACTTTTTCATTTAAGGTAATTTCTACTTGATGCTCCTCTTCCAAAATATTTAAAAATTTATTTATTACCCTATACTCTTTTAGCCCTTGAAAAAATATCTGGTTTTCATTCTCCGAAATAGATTGACTTTTTTTTAATCTATCAATCATTATCAAAATATAGTAGTATAAATTTATATATGGTTCATCCGATATTATATATTTTGTATTATCAATTACCAATTTTAAAAAAATTTCTATTTTTTTTCTATCTATTTCACCATAATATTCTTCAATAATATTTGAAAAATAGATATCTTTTGAATACTTCACTACAAATTTTAATTGAGCTTTTCTAATATTTTCCTCATCACCAACTAAAACTAAACCTTTTTGTACCTCTACTTCCAATTTTAATTTATTAAGTTTTAACTTTTCTCTAACTATTTTTAATATATTTTTCACACTACTTCTACTTATTCCAAATTCATTTTCTATGCTTTTTAGATTTATTCTCTCTAAAAATAAAACTTTAAATAGTAAAATCTCATCTTTATATTCTGTTATATCTATATAC
>Trix_p1__coassemble_2043_pt1 | contig 11407 bp, 9 predicted proteins | sample Trix_p1__metabat2_low_PE_021 | metagenome-assembled genome bin Trix_p1 | reverse complement strand
GACTTCTTCAATGCTAATTTTTTTTAAAGTAACTATAAATTCATAAAAATAAAAAAATAGCTATCGAATAATAAATATCTGATAGCCATTTGTCTACAGTCTGACGGATTTTTTAAAATCCATTTTTTTATTTCTATACAAATCCCTTAGCCATCCATCTTTTAGTTTTCCAACGCCATAGCATTGCAAACCCTCTTATCCATTCATCCATTCCATTAGCTATCCAAACTCCAACTAAGGCCCATTCCATTCTTATTCCTAATAACCATGACAACGGTGCTGCCACTCCTAACATAACAATACATCCCATCATCATAGGAAATTTTATATCTCCCGCCGCATGAAGAGCATTTATAACAACTATATTAAATGTTCTACCCGTTTCTATGAATATCAACCACGGAAAAACTTTTGCTGTTGCTTTCACAACTTCCATATCTTTAGTGAATAACTCCATTATTTGAAATCTAAAAAAATAAACTATAATAGAAACTATTGCCGCTGCTACAAAAGACAATGTCAAGCTTTTTAAACATTGACTATAAGCTTTTTCTTTATCTCTCGCCCCAACAAGCTGTCCAACCTGTATAGCAGTTCCATGTCCTAAAGCAATTGAAAAAATCATAATGAAAGAGGAGATTAATGCCAAGTATGTTCTCGCTGTAATCTCTATTGTTCCCATTGTATTTACCATGGCTAGAATTATAACCTGTGTTAAACTCCAAGTTAAATGTTCTCCTGCTGTAGGAATTCCAATAGATAAAATTTGTTTAACTCTTTCGTATGTAAACTTTTTCAAATCTTTAACAACTTTAAATTTACAATAATTTGTCATTACAAGAAGCGAGATTATCGCTCCTATAAATCTTGAAAAAACAGTGGATAGTCCTACACCTGTCACTCCCAAAATAGGCGCTCCTAACCAACCGAAAATAAACATTCCATTACCTAAAATATTTAACAAATTGATACCTACATTTACAAATAACATAGGTTTTGTATTTCCATAGCTTTTTAAAATTGCTCCATTTGTAAGCGATATCGCTTGAAAAATGCAAAGTCCTCCCACCAATTTGAAATAGTTCATACCAATCTCTCTAAGATTTGGTGGCAACTTTATCTTTATCAAAATCCATTCCCATGCAACGAAGTATATTAAGCCCAAAACTGTACCAATAACTACATTCATTACTAAAGACGCCGCTATCACCTCTTTTGTAGATCTATGGTTTTTTGCACCTACATACTGCGACATAAGAATGGTGGTTCCCAGACAAATAAAGCTCAAAATCGTATTTTGAATTAATAAAACCTGACTCATTCCTCCAACTGCACCAACAGCTTTATCGCTAAATCTCCCTAGCATTATGGTGTCAACATTTCCTACCACAGTAACTAATAACAGCTCCAAAAATATTGGAATTGTTATTGAAAATAATGATTTTTTTTGTTCTAACATTTATGTCCACTCCTATTGTGATTTATATTTAATATTTTGTATCTTTCCATTATACTATACCTTTAGCTCTGTGTAAATTTTTTATTGATTTTTAATGTATCATAATGTATAATTTAGTGTATATTAAAAATATTGCTATTGATAAAGGAGAATCTATGTTAAAAAAATTGATTGTCAGTATGCTCATTTTTTTTCTTTATTCATCTTTTTCATTCTCTATTGATAGGGACTTTCATATCCCGCATGAAATTAAATATAAAACTATTGAAGTAAAAACATTGAAAGATTTAGAGAATAAACCCAATGAAAATCATGTTTACTCTTTAGATGGATTAGACTTGAAAAAACTAAGCATACGTAGTAGAAAAGAAGTTTTTATCTCAATGCTTCTACCAAGCATTGAAATTGTCAACAAAGAAATTGATAGAGATATATCTATCATAAATATCTTATCTAAAAAAAATTCTCATACCCCTGAAGAGAAAAAAGAGTTAGATAGAATTTTTAACTCCTATAAGGTTTCAGCGTATAATTGGTCTGAACTAAAAAAAAGAATGATTAAATACCCAACTTCACTTATTCTTTCGCAAGCAGCTATCGAAAGTGGTTGGGGAACATCTAAGGTTTTTAAAGAAAAAAATAATCTTTTTGGTATGAATGCTTATAAGCACACAAATCGTACTTACAAAGAGTATGACTCTATTAAAGACTCCGTTAAAGATTTTGTTCTAACTCTTTCTAGAGTTAATACCTATAAATCGCTTAGAAGTAAAATTCATGCCGGTGAACCGCCGGAAAAAATCGCTCATGGTTTGATTGGTTATTCTGAATTAAAAGACGCATATATAAAGAAAGTGCAAACAATGTTAAGACACAATAATTTTCAAAAATATGACAATATATAAAAAGTCTGTGTAATTGCAGACTTTTTTTAATCTATTAAACAGTCTAGATGAATAGTAACACTTTTAACCAACAGAAAATCCTCTTTTATAGAGTTTTCTAAATCATCTGATATCTTATGAGCACTGTATACAGTCATATCTTTAGGCACTCTTATATGTAACTCTAAAAATATTTTATCCCCTGATTTTCTCATCATAACATCATGAACATTTTTTATGTCAGTATTTTCATATATATATTTTTTCAATCTATCGATAAATTCCATATCCTGCTTGTCCAAAATAGTATCAGTCGTCTCCAATATTACGCTCACACCCTCTTTAAATATCAACACAGCTACCAATATGCTTATCAACAAATCGAATATTGGACTCACATAGATAGATAATAAAATTCCTAAAGCTACACCTAATGATGCAAATATATCGTTTCTACTATCCCTAGCATCTGCTATCAAAGCACTATTTTCAGTCTCTACTCCCACTCTTATCTTCTGTTTATACATAAAGTACTTTACAACAGACGAAAATAATGCCAAATAGACTGTTAACATCTCCGGAATCTCCCTTTTCTCTCCAGAAAAAAGAATCTCCATTCCACCCTTACCTAGTTCAAAAGCTGTAAGTATCATAAAAATTCCTATTATTACTCCAATCACACTTTCTATTTTTTCATGACCAAATGGATGCGATTCATCCTCTGGAATATTACTAAAATGAATCCCCAATAGAATACCACTTGATGTTACAACATCTGAAAGTGAATTAAATCCATCTGTTAATAGAGCTCTTGATCGACCTATATATCCAAATCCAATTTTTGTAACAGCTAATACTATATTCCAAAATATCGAAGCTACTACAGTTTTTTGTCCCTCTTTTTTTCTAAAATCCTTATTTTCCACACCCTCTATGGCAAACTTTCCATCCTCTTTCTTTTTAAATCCTATCTTTACTAAAAAATCCGAAATTGTATCTGTATTATCAACAATTAAACTTCCTTTTCTTATTTTTTTATTGATAACAAAAAGTAATAGATTTGTTCCATAGGATTTGAATCTCTCGCTTTTTTTTACAAAAATTCTTTTTAACTCATAGTTATTTAAATCTTTCTCTAACAAAATATATGCTATTATTTCATTTTTATTTTCTATAGTATAGTATAGCCCCATCTCATTCAAAATAAAGTCGTTATCTAGCTTTTGAAACTCTTCAAATCTACTCTTCACATCTTCATATATATAACTCTTATACATATCTCCTCCCCCACAATAGTCTTTAAATAATTATATATAAAAAAGTCCTCTTTTACAAGTATAGGTGATTCTTTATTTTTTAGTTTAATTTTTAAAGGAAATTATAAATCTTTTTGTAAATCTGAATAGAAAATATTTTTTTGGAGGATACTTAAAACTATGATAAATTATAAAACTTTTTTTCTAAAACTACTAAACAGTATCAAAAATCTCAAAAATATCAGAAATCTCAATGACTTAAAAAAACAACAAATAAGAACTCTCTCTTTGATACTTTCAATCTTATTTACAGCTTGGGAGCTTTATAATTCAAATACAATAAATTCATCTAGAAAGTTTATCATCAGTAGCTTTATAATGGTGATATCAATGTTTTTTATTATATATCCATTTGCATACTTCTTTAGACCTAAATTAAAAAATTTTTTAAGTACTCACATATTTTTCTCCATTTTTTTAATTTTATACTTTATTGTACTAATCCCAATCTTAGGTGGAATTGACTACATATTTTTAAATATATTCCTAGATAGTTTTATTATTAAATTTTTGCATATTATCTCTATTCTAGTCTCTATGTCCCTAATAGTTATTATTGTATCTAGGCAATTTATCATGCTTATAAATAAAAAAAGACAAATTAGAGGTCTGGATATCCTTACAACATTTTTAACTTACATAACATTGGGATTAGCTTTTGGTTCTTTCTACTATATTTTAAATCTAATAGCACAAAATAATCTTTTTATTGGTGTGAATAAACCCTCTACATTTAATTTCGAAAATTTTTTAAATCATCTTTACATTAGCTTAGGAAGCCTTACAACAGTGGGTTCTGGAAGTATATCTCCGCTCAATGCGTACATACGATTACTTTGTGTTTTGGAAACTATCTTAGGTATTTTTTTAACAAGCTTTTCCCTTGGTTTTATTTTCTCTGCTCTTGGAAGCACAGTGCCATCGCCTCCTACTCAAGAAAATACCCCTGCTAGTACTGAAGTTTCTGTAAAAAGTCCCTCTGTATTTTCTAAATTCATGGATTTTCTAAAAGAACTAAAATCAGACTTAAATGAAGCTGAGAACTCAACGACAAATCAACCAAATCAATAGAAATATATTTAAAAGTAAAAAAATATGGGTACAAAATGTAAAATATTTTGTACCCATTTATCTATTCATTATAAGGTACATCTTTAACATCATGGTGTGACTTATATCTCACTTTGAACATTTTTATCTCCCCTAATTTCATTTTCTTAAAAAATTATTTGCTAATTAAATAAACAGAATGCTGATTATAAATACTTATTTTAATTTTGTCAATTTAATTCATCAAATATTCATATATTAGCTCTTCAAAAAATAGTATTGTATTTCCAAAAAAATCATTTTTTTCTAAATTTCTATCATCTAATATATTGCTATTTTTTATCACGAAATTCAATTCAGCTAGACTTTCCATGCTACTGCTTTTTACTCCTGTCAACACTATTACAGGCACTTCTTTCCCCTTAGCTTTTTGGCAGAGATTTAATATCGCAGCTGTCTCTCCTGATTTTGAAACTACTATCAACAGAGGCTTTTCATCATAATCCCTCTCCACGTTCTCCATATACTCTGACATCATAGAAAAATATCCAAGTACCATTAACTTATCAGATATATATTTTGCAATTGGATTTGAAAATCCCACTCCATGAACAAAAATTGGCTTATTTTTCCCCTCTTTTAAGAGATTTCTAAACTTTATACCTTTTTGCGGTGAAAAATCTAAACAATAATTTTCTGTAATACTTTTATTTTCTAAACTTGATTTTAAAGTTAGTTCCAGTCTGTATACCATATCTATAAAACCTTTATACCCTAACTTTTTAGATAGGTTCATAACCACTGAAGTTGAGGCAAAACACTCTTTTGCCACTCCTCTAACACCAATTTCCAAAGCCTTGTCTATGTTGTTTACTATATAACTTAATGCCAATTCTTCTGATTCTGTTAAATTATATCTTTCCCCTAATTTATATATATCTATTTCCATTTTTTCTCCCGATTTTTTATTTTATTATACCACAACTTTTAAATACTTTTTTTCCATATTTTATGCTATATTATAAAAAGAAATTATTTAATAAATTTATGTGAGGTGTTGATAATATGGAGCAAATTAGCTTAGAACGTGCCCTTGAAACTCTATTAGAAAAAATACAGCCTTTAAAAAATGTTGAAGAAAAATATATCTTAGATAGTTTAGGTTTTGTCTTAGCTGAAGATATATTATCCCCTTTGAATAATCCCCCATTCAATCGTTCCCCTTTAGACGGTTTCACGTTCAATAATACCGACACTATCGGAGCCACTAAAGATAACCCTATAGCCTTTAATGTTATATCTGAAATTCTTGCTGGAGATTTCTGTGACAAAAAAAATCTCTCCAAAGAAGCTTTTAGAATAATGACTGGAGCTCCTATTCCTGATGGTTGCAACTGTGTTATTAAACAGGAAGACGTAATTTTCAATGAGGAAACTAAAACTCTATATGTAGATAGAGAGCTAAAACCATTTGAAAATTTTTGTTTCTTAGGGGAAGATTTAAAAATTGATGACCTTGTTATAAAACAGGGGGAGATTATTACATATAACCACATTGGAGTATTAGCTTCTTTAGGAATCAACACCATTAAAGTTTTAAAAAAACCTAAAGTGGGAGTTTTAAGTTTGGGAAGTGAACTTACTATGCCTGGAAAAGATTTAGAAAAAGGAAAAATTTATAATAGCAATCTATTCACTATTGTTAGTAAACTGAAATATTTGGGAGTTGATGGTATTATATTCCCCCCAATGTGTGATGACTCTGTATCAGTCTCTAACTTTATATCAGAAGAACTTAAGAATATAGATTTTTTAATAACTACGGGAGGAGTTTCTGTAGGAAAAAAAGATATTATGCATGATGTGATAAAAAAGCTGGGTGCCAATAGACTTTTTTGGAAAATTAATATCCAACCCGGAACTCCTGTTCTAGCTTCTGAAAAAGATGGTAAATTAATACTTTCACTTTCTGGAAATCCTTTTGCATCTCTAGTTAATTTTGAACTTTTAGGAAGACCTGTTCTGTCTAAATTAAGTTCTAATGCTATAAAGAACACTACCCTTGTAGAAGGAGTTGTTAGAGGCGGTTTTAATAAAAAATCTTCTAAAAGGCGTTTTATAAGAGGATACTTTAGAGATGGGTACATATATTTAAACGATAAAAAGCACTCTTCAGGAACAATTTCCTCTCTTATTGGAAAAAATGCTATTGTTGAAGTTCTACCAGGAACTCCATATTTGAGTGAAGGTGATAAGGTCTCGGTGATTTTAATTGATTAAAATTAAAGATATCAATGTTCTGATTTTAGCAGGAGGAAAAGGTAGCAGAATGAACTACTGCAATAAAATTTTATTGCAGTACAATCATCAAACTTTTTTAGAACGTCTAAAAATTCTTTTTTCTGATTTTAATAACATCTATCTTTCACTAAATAGCGAGCAAAATTTCCCAACAGATGATTTTATTAGACTTGATGATGACTTTAAAGAGATTGGACCAATCTCTGGATTATATAAAGGTATTTTAGAGAGCGATTTAGATTATATTTTTACAGTTCCGTGTGATGTTCCAAATTTAACTAAAGATTTTATTGAGTATATTGCTAGTTTTGTATCTCCTTATCATGACGCATTTCTAATTAGAGATAAAGATGGATTTATCCATCCATTACTCGGCGTCTATACCAAAAAAGTTCTCCCTATCATCAAAACTGCCATTAAAAACAATGATTTTAAAATTTTAAATTTAGTGAATAAACTAAATGTTAAGTTCATAGACTTAAAATACACTATTTTTGACGATAAAAATATATTAAAAAATATAAATACTCCTGAAGATTATAGCTCTTTAGTTAAAAATAAAAAGACCAATTTTTTTGCAGTTTCTGGCATTAAAAATTCTGGAAAAACAACTTTAATCACCAAGCTCCTAAAAAAATTTACTGAAAATGGTTTCAAAGTAGGTACTATAAAGCATGATGGTCATGACTTTCAAATGGATAATCTTGACTCAGATACCGATAAACATATAAAGTCTGGAGCCTCTGGAACACTTATTTTTTCAAAAAATAAATACATGTTTTTAGAAAATTCACCTGAAAAAGATTTAGAGTTTTATTTAAAATTTTTTAAAGGTTATGATTTTATAATTTTAGAAGGTTTTAAACATAGTGATTACCCTAAAATCGAGGTTATTCGAAAAGAGATTTCTAAAATTAGCCAATCCGATGAAAATAATTTAAAATTTTTAGTGAGCGATTTAAAATCTATTAAAAATAAAGAAAATTTAGATATTCTAGATATAGATGACATTGATAGTATCTTTAAAAAACTAATTGATGTGATATAATGTAATGAAAAAATGACCTAAATTTAATTAGGTCATTTTATTTATTTTCCTAAATACTATTAGTAAATATGTTAAGCTTACTCAGCTTTTCCTAAAACATAAAATTTATAAAATCTCCACATTGTGTAAAGAACAAATATGCTTGTAATAGTTATTGTGATATACCCTAAAAAGAAAAAACTAGGATAGAACCTTCCAAATCTAATAGCTGCTGTAGCTCCTATGGACAATGGGAATGTAAATGACGCAAAAGTCGGAGCAAATGGAAGTTTAGCACCTCTATAGGATTGTAGATACGCTACAAATGTTGCAGTAAAGGCTGCTATTGCAACCAGATTTAAAAGACTTTGATTAATTTCAAAAACACCACTTAGATATCCAGCTAAAAGTAGATTTACTGGTGCCGCAATAACAGGAATAGTAATTTTATATTTATCTTCAAATCTTAGTCTTGCTCCCCTATAAGTTATTATTGGAACAAGTATACACGTAGAAATTAAACCAATATACCAAAAAGCTCTTGCCCAAGGATTGAATCCCATAGGACCAGCCGTAACGGCAACAGTTACGATTCCCCCATAAGTTACAAACCATCCAAAATGAAATTCTAAAAGATTCCCCAATTTAATTCTATAATATGTAAATGTATACCAAATAACGAGATGCATAATAGAGGCAAAAAACCATAGTAATCTTCCAGCTTCAGGATTATACCTATGCACAAAAATCGAAATTGTTAAAAGACTCATATCTACAGATGTGATTACAGAACCATTCAAAGTATTTTGCGCATCCGCTACAAAAGCGGGAAAACAAAAAATCATCTTTAAAACATAAGGGGTGAATAAACAAATTGAAATTATTATGGTTAAAAGAAATATCCACCAACCTATCTCAGGAGAAAATGAGTCCCAAGCAGCTCCTAAACCTACAATTCCCAGCCCGAGAGCTGAAGCACCAGATGGATATTTTGAAAGTCTTCCACCCCTATTACTATTATTATTTACAACACTGTTATTCTCCATATTTTATTCACCATCCTTAACTATTGAAATCGTTGCATATTTATAAGAGGGTTGTTTCGAGTATGGATCAAAAAGAGGGTCTGTAAGCCTGTTAGCTTCATGATAATGCATAGGTAAAAAAGCTTGCATCTCTTGAAGCGAATCATCCACTGTGACTTTTACGCTACACATTCCATTCTTTGATCGGACAATTACAACATCCTCATTTTTTACACCAAGTTTTCCAGCATCAATAGTATTGATATGAATGTGACTCTCATGAGGATACATTTTTTCTACTATTGGAATATTTCTTGTACGAGTTAAAGTGTGCCAAAGTCCAATGCCACCACGTCCTGTTAAAAGAGTGTAAGGATATTTTTCGCAAGGTACCTCAGGATAAGCAGTAATATTTTGAAATATAAAGTTTCCTTTACCATCTGTATTATAGAAGTGATTATCTTCAAAAAGCCTTCTATTATCATCTTTTAAAATGTCACCAGTTCTAAATGGCCACTGGATTCCATGACTACCTTTTAACTTATCGTAATCTATTCCTGTAAATTCGCAAGGCATCCCTTTAGAAAGTAGTTTTAACAGATTAAAAGCGTCTTTTGGAGTTTTCCATTTATCAAGAGAAAGTTTTTCTTCAAGCCCTAGAGCTTTTCCAACATTCCAAATAATCTCGTAATCTGTTTTTATTCCTTCTGGAGGAGTTACCACCTGTTGAACCGCTCCAAACCTTCTCTCGGTGTTTATAAAAGTGCCCTCTTTTTCTAGAGATGATGTTGCGGGTAAGAAAATATCAGCTTGCAACGCAGTTTCAGTATCATAATAGATATCTTGTACAACCAAAAAATCTATCTTTGAATTCAAATCTTCAAAAACTTCATTGTGAGGAATTGTAACTACAGAGTTTGTAGCAACTACCCAAAGCCCTCTTATTTTTTTACTGCCAACTCCCTTGACAATCTCATCATATGGAATAGTTCCTCTAACAGGAATAAGTGAATCGTCAACTTCTAAAATTTCAGATGTAATCTTTCTATCTTCAGGAACATTGAATTTTCTCCCTGCATAAAGACACGTTTCCACACTATAAAGCCTAGAACCCATAGCATTACATTGTCCTGTTATAGAGTTTGGTCCTGATCCTTTTTTCCCTATTCCACCAGTCATTAAAGAGATATTTATTATTGCTTCAGCAGTTCTTACTGCCTCATAACTTTGATTTACTCCCATTGTCCACCAAAAAGAAACATTAGTTTTAGAGTGTATCTTTTCTGCTAAATCTAAAACTTTTTGCGGATTAATCCCTGTATCTTTTTCTACATTTTCCAATGTAAATGCAGAGACAAACTTTTTAAACTCTTCAAAATTATCTGTGCAATCTTCAATAAATTTTTTATCAATATAATTTTTTTTAATAAGAACATTGGCTAAAGTGTAAAGAAGGTACATATCTGATTTAGGTTTTATTGAAAACCATTCAGTAGCTTGTTCAGCAGTTGTACATCTTCTTGGATCTATAACAACAGATTCAAGATTTGGATTTTCTTTTTTAGCTCTCCACCACGCAACAGGATGATTTTCAGCTGGATTTGCACCAATAAAAATAGCAAGATCTGTCTTCATAAGATCTTCCCATGTGTATGGTGGAGAATCAAAACCAAAAGCTTGATTATAAGCTACAACAGCTGTTGACATACACAATCTAGTATTCCCATCTCCCTCCATTCCAAGTCCAAATCTCCCCACAAGGCCCAAAATAGCCATCTCCTCTGTTGTGATTTGACCAGTACTAAGAAATGCAAGAGATCCTCTTCCATATTTTTCATTAATTCCATTAAATTTTTTCGCAATTACCTCATATGCTTTTTCCCATGTGATTGGTTGCATTTTGCCATTTTTATCACGCATCAGTGGAGTTGTAGTTCGATATTCCATAGAATCAACATATGCAAGATTTCTTCCTTTTATACATGCTAAGCCTTTATTCACTGGATAATCTGGATTACCTGTGCAAGAGACTATCTTGTTATCATTCACAGTAAAAATAAGATTACACCCTGTTGCACAAAAACTACAGGTTGTTTGAATTTTCTCCATGACATTTTCCTCCTTATTTTTTAAACTTTAATCCAAAGGTAAGTTGATTTATATATTCATTAAAGTTTAATAACTTCCTTTAATACAAAGAAACATTTTTTTAAATAAGTGTTACATAGTAATCTATAAATGTGTAATCTTCCCATTTTCCTTTTATGACGTTCAGAATTCTACTATTATTATATTGAATTAAAATCTCTCTATTTTTTGTTAGCTTTTCTATATCCTCTTTAAAT
>Trix_p1__coassemble_2026_pt1 | contig 11550 bp, 7 predicted proteins | sample Trix_p1__metabat2_low_PE_021 | metagenome-assembled genome bin Trix_p1 | reverse complement strand
TATACACATATCACTCCTTAACAAACTATTTTAGAACATTATATCATAAAAATGAAAAATATTAAATAGATATGAAATATTTTTTCAAGAGTCGTGAAAGAAAAATTTTTATAAAAAATAAGAGAAAGTAAAAAAGTTAGAAATAAATTGAAAAAGAGAAATTATAAAAAAGGGGAGGAGTGCACCATGAACGAATCATTTAAGATTTATTACGTTTTAAAAAGAAATTTAAAAAGAAAGTTAAGAATTACCGAGAGTTTGTTGATAGCATTTTTAATCACAGGTGGAGTTTCATTTGCAGTTCCTGTAATAGGAGATATAAAAAGCGATAGGGATGTGATAGATGAAAACAAATTTACAGAGAAAAATTCAACTGTAATAGATGGAGATAGTGGAGTTGTAATTGATGCTAGTGAAATAAGCTCAAAAATCAACGGAGTAATAATAAAAAATTCTCCCAGCAAGATATGGAATATATCAAAGATTGAAAATAGCGGTGACTATGGAATGGTAGCTATCAATGGAGGAACAGGTATAAATTTTGGAAGTAGATGGTGGACAGATGAGATCGATAATGTCAGAAGTTCTAGCAGTGGAGAAAAAGGGATTTTCAATAAGAGGAGTTATGGAATGGTAGCTGTGACTGATCGAGGTGGCGAAAAATCTATAATTTCAAATCATGGATTAGTTGAAAACAGTGGTGACTATGGTATGTATAGCGAAGCTAATGGAATAGATACTAAAGTTTTTAGTCAAAACAAAGGGTATAGTATCGATTACTATATAGCTGGATATAGATTGGGTGATGAGGGTATTGATTCGATAGATAAGTACAGGGATATAAAGGATTCAGATAAGTTTTATGAAAAGATTGAAAAATCTTTGGACGGTGTTTCTAATGCAGGAAAGTATGGAATGGCAACTCTATCTTTAAACGGGGGGATTTCGAATCAGAAAAATTATGGATTGATAAAAAATGGTGATGATTACGGAATGGTAGCTCAGTCGATAGGAGAGGGGTCAATCTCTAACATAGAGAACGTTGGAGGAGAGGAAAAAATTTTCTACACAGCTGGAGTTGGAAATCAAAATGCAGAGGCACTATTTTATGAGAACAAAAACGGTATAAAAAATAATGGAAAATATGGGATGAGCATTTTAGCTCAAAATGGAGGTGAAGTAAAAGGAATAAATGCAATCAATATTCAAAAGTCAGATAGTGGATGCACAATAGATTCAAAAGATTTAGTTTGTCAAGATCCAGATAAACCTTTTAAGTTAGAACCAATTCTAGGAGTTGGTTTGGTGGCAAATGCCGGTGATGTTGGAATGATAGGAACAGCTTTAGAAAATGGCGAGTCTTTATTGATAAACGAGGGGGTAGACATCAGTTATGTGGGTAAGACAACAGTTGAGATAGGCGGAGGAGTAAAAAATAAAGGCAACTATGGAATGGTGGCTCTCACAGATGGAAGTGGAAAATCTAAAGCTATAAATAGAGGTTTAGTGGCGAACACAGGCGATTTTGGAATGTACTCGGAAGGAGTAGGAAGTGTGATAGAAAATAGGGGAAGGGATTTAACTGGTGAGGAGTTATCAAATATTTTGGCAGAGTTACTTCCAAAGTTACAATCAGGGAACAAAGATGAGAAAATATGGGAGGAGATAGAAAAGATAAGTGTGTCTGGGGGGATAAAAAACGAAGGAAATATCGGAGTATACGTAGGAGGTAACTCTACTTTTATAAATCATGGACTTATAAATCCAGAAGGAATAACAAAAACGGAGGAGGGAAAAGCTGTATTAAAAGCTTTAGGATTTAGCGAAACTGATAAGGTGGCGATTGTAGGCGGAGAGGGACATAACACAATAATGTTGGGAACAGGATCACAAATCTCAGGAAAGGTTAGTGGAGGTCTGGGAGACAACACATTATATTTTATAGATACATATGATGAACGCACTGGGAAATTGATAGAGAATAACCTTTATGGAGAGATTATTCCCAAATCATTTTCACATTTAATTTTTGGGAAACACACAGTGGATATAGATGAAAATGGGAAATTGATATTCAATGAGGATAAATCTCTAAGTGAAAGTGTATGGAAGATAAAAGATGAAATTGTTTTGGATTACCATGAAAATACAAATAAAACAGATTACACGGCGGTTATGAAAGATGGAAAGTTAACAATAACATCAGATAAATTCAATGGCATTCATATCAATGGGTTTTTTTTAGATAGAGATGGCGAAGATAGAGAAAAAATTGATGAGCTTTTGAAAGGGAATATTGTCTTTGAAAATGGAAGTAGTTTAGTTAAACACGTGGGTAAAAATGTGACATCAACCTTAGCTGCAAACTCAATAAATATGAATGGTGGGACAATAACCCAAAGGGTATTGGACAATCTATTTGTGACAAATGCCGATAGAATAGAGATAACAAATATTTTTACATCCGCTTTGACAGAGCAACAAAAGAGAGAGATTGAAGAGAAAGGGTTGCTGATAAATGGGGAGCAAGTTTCTGGGAATATAAAATTGCCAGAGGAGTATTTTAAAGTGGAGAGTATAGCAAAAGAGGGGATAGTTGGATGGGATTCATGGCATGAGTATGACCCTTTGACTGGAGAGGTGGTGTTAGTGTTTGAGAGAGTTCCAGTGAATCCAATAGCTCCTACTATACCAGATGGTGGAAACTCAGGACTTCAAGGTGGATATGCTCAAAGCATAGAAAGATATACTCAATCAAATGTGGATATAATTAACACTATGTATATAAGAAATGAAGGGTCCAATTATATCAGAAAAATAGCGTTCATGCCAATGGTCCCAACTATTGAGATTGTTGAGGTCGAAAATGAGGAGAGACATAACAACATACAGATGGCAGAAGTTTTTGGGGACTACGGAAAATACACTGGAAGTTCAAGCTCCGAATTTAGTTACGACACATGGGGAATAACTGGTGGAACCTTCCACAGGTTTAATGATGAGTGGTTAACTGGAATTACCTATGGCTATGCTCAATCTAAAGTTGATTATAAAACTGGTGAGGGAGGAACGGAGGATGTAGATACCATAGGAGTGAATCTACATTTAGCATATGAAAAAAATAACTGGTTATCAATAAATTCGATAGGGTATTCTTGGAATAAGCACGATTTGAACAGAAGAATATATGATAGAGACAGTGAAGTTTTAGGAAAATCGCCAGTACAAACAATGACAGCAGATTTTTATTCTCACCTAATATCTGTGGGGACAGAGTTGGGATATAGGTACATATTGGATGAAAGCTCATATCTATATCCGTATGTTGGATTGGACTATATATGGTATACGAGAGAGGGCTATAAAGAGAATGGGGATGTATATGCCCTAGATATAGATGAGACTAAATTAGATACATTTGTTAGTAAAGTTGGACTGATGTATGAAAAGAGTTGGAATAGAATAGGCACATTTATAGATTTTGGATGGCAACACTATTTTGATGATTTTAAATCTTTTGATGGGAAGTTCTATAATGAAAGTTCTGCATTATATAGAATAGAGGGGCTGGATATAGGAAAGGATGTGGGATATTTCAGAATAGGAGCGGAGTATAATTTTAAAAATGATATAACAACGGGTATAGATTATACAGGGACATTTAGAAGAGATGAAATGAGTAATCGAATAGGATTAAATATTCAATATAAGTGGTAAAAGAGAGAAGATATGCAAAAAAATGGAAAAGATATGTATGAAACAGAAAAAAAGAGTGATTAAAAAAAGAAGTATAAATGGGCATGAAGAGAAAATATTACACTAAAATTGACGTAAAAATAACGTAAATTTTTGAGTTTGGGAGGGAAATATGAAATTAATAAAAAGATTATTTTTCACGGTTGTATATCTATCATTTTTTACAAAACTATTAGCATTTAATATAGGTATAGCTCCAACTGGATTTTATACATCTTTAGATAAAAATGAGACACATGAAATAATGGTTACAAATAATACTATGAAACCAATGAGAGTTGAGATAGCTGTTGAAAAGGATGAGGGATGGGAAAAGTATGATATGGGAGGGATGATGAAAATCTATCCTAAAAGTATAACTTTAAAGCCAAATGGAAGTCGAAGTGTTAGATTTGCAGTTAGAGGGGTTAAAGATTTACCAGATGGCGAGTATAAGACAAAACTTGTGTTCAAAGAACTTCCGGGAAAACCAAAGGAAAATACCAAAAAAGTAAAGGGTGAGACAGGACAAGAGGTGGCAGTTGAATTTGAATTACTGACAGAGGTCCACGTAGCAGCATACGGATTAAAAGGTGAAAGAAAAATAGGCGGTCAACTCACAGGTAGTGAGATAAAAAAAGATAGTAATGGAAATAAAAAACTTGTGGCTAATTTTGATTTGAAAGGAAATAGTGGATTAGCTGTTATTGGAGATATAGAGTATTTAGACGGCGCTAAAAATAGACTGTCAAAAGAGGAAGTTAAATTGGGGATAACAACGAGAGAACCTAAAACAAAAGTGGAGTCAGAACTGATTAATATTCCAAATGGAAGTAGATACATCAAAGTTAGTTTCAAGGATAAAAGTGGTTTAAAACTTGGTAGCAAAGAGCTATCGCTATAAAATTAACTCAAAATAACTTGAGTATATAAAAATAAAATAGTGGAGGTATTAGAAATGAAAAAGTTATTATCAGTATTATTTATTTTAGGATCAGCATCACTATTAGCAACTGAAGCATCATCTCCTGAATCAGACCCAGCATTTTGTTTTACAAACCCATGTAGTATCAACAAGGACTTTAAAGTTAAGGTTAAAGTTCCTGAGCAATTAAAGCTAACAGTTAAAGATATTGATTTAGGACTATGGTGTGGAGATAAAGATATAGATTTAGATCACATTAATCATCATACAGTAGAGGGAGAAAAAGGACAAAATGTTAAGATTGGATTTAAAGACAATGGATCATTAAAGTTTAAAAAAGGAAATGAGTTAGTTCATAAATTTGCGGGGACAATAACTCACAAAACAGGATCAGTTATGTTGGATGCAACAACAGGAAAAGGACAGGGATCAGTAAACGTTAAGATTCCAAAACCAGGTATAAATTTATTGGAACCAGGAACAACTTATACAGCAACAGCTACTTTAGTGGCAGGTTACGATACATCAGCTTGGTAGAGAGAAAAATTTAAGGGCATAGTGAGATATACTATGCCCATTTTTATATAGAGGGTGGTGAAAATGAAAAAGATTCTAGTAATAATATTTTTAATTTTATCCAACTATGTATTTTCTTCAGAAATTAACGGACAGATATATAACCTAGAAAAAAGGGGAGCGAGTTATCGAGGGTCTCTTGATACAAGAGTTTTTACTCATAAAAAAGAGACTAGAATAAAAATAAATCCAGATAAAAATATTGAAATTTTGAGAGTGAATGGCAATAAAAATGAAAATAATATCTACATCATTAGCAATGAAACAATGAGAGTAGATTTTATTTATAAATTAAAAATTAATTCGGTAGATGAGCAGATTATTTTAGGAAGAGTGGACTTTTTAGACGAGATTGGAAAAAATGAAGTTTTGGTTGGGAATATAGCTGTAGAGTTTAGAAAAATAGGGAAAATAGATATGAGTGTAAAAGGTGAGATGGATTTTGGAACGATAAACCCTAGGGTTCCAAGTGGGGGGGTTACCAGTAAAAAAAATCCAGAGATAACTGTGGATTTAGTTATTGATAAAAAAGATGTGGGAAATACAAAGATGTACTTTGAGTATCCAAAGCAAATTACAATGGCAAATGGACAACTCATTGTGAAACTAGAGAGTAAAGACAAGAGTAGTTTTATGAGTGAAACGACTCAAGGTGGAGAGCTAATTAGAGTTTTGGGATTCATTCCGAAAAAGGATAAAACAAAAGAAAAGATATATCTTCAAGGCAGAATGTTTTCCACAGTTCCAGTTGTAAAAGCGGGAGAATATAAAGAAAGTGTAAGAGTTAAAGCATTCTATGAATACCTAGATTATTCAATCGAAAATAAAAATTCTAATAAAAGAGTTGTGATAAGGAGATAGAGACTGGGAAGTTGTAGTTTAGAGAGATTACAGATGGTAAGAGTGTATGGGGGAAAGAGATGGGAAGAGTTAACAGAGCAATTTTAATCTACTGTGTAGTAAAAAGTATCATTTTTTCAGCAACTCCAGAGGAAGCATATATAGAGCTAGAGATGAAGGGACAAAAAAATGAGTTTTATAGAGTTTTAATAGATGAAGAAACAGAGAAGATGTATATAGGAGTTGGGGAGTTCATAGATTTTGCTAGAATGGATGAGATTAAATTTGATAAGAAAAGAATGAGGGTCAAAGGAAAATTGGATGCGGAAAGAGAGATTGATATAAAGATTCCAAAGGAGAGCTCAATAGAGACAGAGGATGATATTTTCATAGAGTTAGATGAGTTTAAAAGATACTTTTTTATACCAGAGTCAAATTGGGATAATGAGAGGTATATTTTAAACCTATATCCAGAGTTTAAGACATCAAAAGAGTCCCGAGATGAATTAAATAATCAAAGGTCTCTCTTAGCAATGGCAAAAAAGGAGAGGGAGTTGGAGGCTAAGGGAGATTATATAAAAAAGGAAAAATCGCTGTTATCCCCGGGGATACTAAAACTATCATATACCAATTCAGATATTGAAAATAATGAGTATGCTGTGGATATAGACTACGGAACAGAACTTTTATACGGGGAGTTTCAGATATCTCAAAAGGTTTACCCGGAAAGTAACTTGGAGTATATTAGGCTCCAATATAGAGAGATATTTAATAACTATTATTTAACGTTTGGAGATTTCTATTTGGAGAGCGATTCCATCTTCGACAGTGAAAGAAGCATGAGAGGAGCGAGTTTTTCTAAAAATGAATACTATGGAATAAGGATTGACAATAGAACAGTAATAGAGGGCGAGGCATATAATGCTAATCTAGTTGAGCTGTATAGAAATGGCAGTTTAGATGATTTTCAAATGGTAACAGGAGATCGTTTTAGATTTGATGTCATAAACTTATCATCAACGGATAAGTATACTCTAAAAATATATTATAGAGATGGACGTGAGGAAACAAAAGAGATATATGTCTTAGGAAATCAAAATATATTGAATAAAGGTGAAAGTGACTTTGTAGTTCAGTTGGGAGAGGGAAAGGATGATAAAAAAAATCAATATTTAGGAAAATTCAAGTATGGATTGACAAAAGATTTGACTGTGGTTACAGGTGTATCTTTATTAGAAAATAAATTAGAAAATAAATATGAAGTTTTAGAAGGAGGAGGAGCGTATAGATTTGGCTTAGATGAATATCCAACTTTGATATCTGGAACTTTTTTAGAGGAGTTCAATTCTAAAGAGTTGAGTTTTAAAGGAACAGGAGAACAGAAATTACCATATAATACCAATTTGACTATGAGGTATGAAAAATATAGAGATAAAACTGCAAAGCGTTTAAAAAAGGATTACTCGTATAATATTGACTTAAGTAAAGAGTTTAGGAAACTATCAGGAAGTGTAGGTTATTTTAAAAATAGTTACGAGGCAGATGATTTACATCAAATATATTTGAGTTTAGACTATACTTTAAGCCGTAGTGTACGAATGAGTTTGACAAGTGAATACTATAGATATTCAACCCCAAATACTGAACCAAGAGAGGTTCAAGGATATGGAACTCAAGGAAAGATAACATATTCTGGTATGGACGGTATTGTTGCAGTCTTAGAGGGAAGAGTAAATTATGAAGAGAGTGAAATGACAGAGGATGAGATTAAATTTGGAATAGCAAAATCTCCAACAGATAAGGGATTTTTTAAAGATGTGGATGCTGCATTTGAAATTGGACATTCGAAAGATAAAGGGACCTTTTTTGAGGTAAGATTTACATATATATTTGATGGAGACGTATATATAGAGTTTCCTGATATAAGGAGAGAGGACGATAAAACAAGAGTGGGAGGTAGAATAGAGAAATCTTTTTACTTAGGAAATCCACTGTTAAAAATAAATAATAACAATGTCACAGACGGATGGGTCGAAGGAAAAGTCTTTGTGGATGAAAATTTGAATGGAATAATGGATGAAAATGAGGATATCTATGAAGGAGCAGAAGTTATTGCGTCTGGTGGAACTAGTAGTGTCAAAAAAAATGGTAAATATATAATCGGAAATATAAGTAATAAAGATATTCATATGGTAGAGGTCAACAAAGAGACGATAGACCCCATGTTGATTCAAGGAAAAGAACAAATAAAATTTAAAGGTGCTATCTCTTCTGGGGTGGAAGTGGATATACCGTTGGTACCAGTTTCTATGATAACTGGAGTTGTAGGAAATGGCGAGGGGACAGATGAAAGAGAGTACAATAGTATGTTAGCTGGGCTAAATGTTATTTTAAAAAAAGGTGATGAAGAGATAGGTAGAACTCAGCCTGAGATTGATGGTTACTATTTCTTTGAAAACATACTTCCCGGGGAGTATGTGGTTGAGCTCTTGCCAACGAGTAAGCGGTATAAAGGATCATTTGATAGACAGAGAATAGAGATAGGGGTAAAGGCTGGTAGAGAGGGAGAATACTATGAGGATAATAATTTCTTAATAAAAAATATTGAAGTAGTTGAAGATGAAATTTTAGATGAAGAGGAGATAGGGGTAAGAAAAGATGAAAAAAATAGTTAAAATAGTATTGATGGTACTGTTGGTTTTTAATATATCATTTCCTAGTGAAAGAGATCCGAGAGAGGAGCAGTTGACATATTTAATTGGCGAGAAAGTGGACAATTTTGAAATAACATCCTTGGATGGGAAAAAAACAGTAAAACTTGAAGAGTTAAAAGGAAAAAAAGTTTTTTTAAATTTTACAACTACATGGTGTCCAGATTGTATAAAAGAAAAGGAGATTTTTGGACTTGAATATGAAGATAGGTACAAGGACAGTAATATCGAATTTATAATTGTATTTGGTCCATATAGAACTGACAACAGAGAAAAAGTGGAAAGATACATGAGAGAGAATGGGTACACATTCACACCATACTATGACACAGAGGATAAATCCTTATACAGTCAATTTGGAGTCATAAATATTCCCACAACACTTTTGATAGATGAAAACGGAGTTCTAGAGGATGTAAATATAGAAACAGGGTATAAAAACATAAAATATTTTCAAACAATGTGAAAAAAATATTAAAATTTTTAAATTTTTTTTCATAGTGAAATAAAGTAAAATAAAAATAAAATTTTTTTCATAAAGACTATTTTCCAAAAAAGAGATACAATAGAAACAAGGAAAAAATATCGGGGGAGGGCATCAAATGGTCATTAATGAGAGGTGCATAAATATTTTATCTATTTTAAATGAAACAAATGAGTTCACACTAAAAAAACTTTCAGAAAATTTTAATGTACACACACGGACAATAAGATACGATATAGAAAATATAAACTATATTTTAAAAACATATAAATTGGATACAATAAAAAAATGTGAAAAAGGTATTTTCACAGTAAATTTAAAAAGTAACGAACTAAATAAAATAATCAACGATTTTACGGGAATGTTTTCAGAGAATAGAAGAAGATATCTAAAATTAAAACTTTTTTCAAAAGAGGTCATAAATTTAACAAAGGAAGCTGAGTACTTAGATACATCAAGAACCACCTTGAAAAAAGATTTAGCAGTAATTAAAAAGGAGTTTATTGCAGAGAAGATAAAAATAAAAGAGTTACCATCCAGAGGAATAAAAGTACTTGGAGATGAGGAGCAGATTATTCAAGTGTTTGAAAAAGAGATTTATTCCATAGTGGAAAAGCAGTTTATAAATTTACCAAATATACTAAAAAATACAATAGGAAAAATTGTGGGAGATGTCTCTCCAGAAATTTTGAAAGAGAGAGTGAAAGAGTTATTAAAAGAGGAATACAATATAAACTATTACAACAGAGTATTTTGTAAATTAGCTTCTATAAATACAAGGCATAAATTAGAAAAAGGGATAAGAGGCTACAATACGGAAGAGATAACAGAGTTTATCCTATGTGATTTAGGAAAAGAGTTTATAGAAAAGGTAATAAAAGAGGTCAAAAATAGCTCCTTAAAAAAAGATAGAACTTTGGAGATTGAGAACACATTGAGAGGTGTAGTAAAGGATTTAAAACTGGAAGAGGATGAGGATTTGGTGGAAAGCTTATTGGCAGAAATAGGTGTGATAAGAGAAAGATTACCTATTTCAGAGAAAATATGTGAAACAAATCTGTACAAAGATTTTTCAGAGAAAATAAAAGATACGGCATTAATAAAAAAAGATATACAGAGCATATTTTATATTATTTATAATAATTTACTATTAAAAAATTATAGTGCTTTTAAAAAGATGAGAGTCTTATTTGTTTCAGATGAGGTTGATAGTGTAAAAAATATAGTTTTAAAAAAGTTGGAAACCATGTTTCAATTTAAAGAGATTGATAAGATGTCATCACATATATTTGAGATATTTGGCTGTGAAAAAGAATATGATTTGATAATAACTAGTGGTAATGTCAATGATATTTTAGATATTCCTATGTATAGAATAAATAGATTCCCATTGGAATCTAATTTGATAGATCTTAAATTTTTTATTTTAAAAAATATAAAATAAGAAAAAAAGCTGGTTTGTAGGTGTAGAGAACCAGCTTCTTTTTTAGTTCATGTAGGGGATATCTTTTGAAAGTTAGGTATTGGAAAAAATAGATTTTTAATAGGAATATCATTGTTATAAATTTTGAAATTCTCTACTGTAATAATGGTATCTATGGAATGCTGTTTTCGATATTCATTGAACTCTTTGAGATTGACGGAAAAAGTTATTTTTATGTTATGTTTCTTATAAATTTCATTTATAAGAGAGGGTATAATCATAGATGGAAGGTTTTTAAAAACAAAAATATTATTTGTTTGTCTGTCCTCACTCTCAGAAAAATAATACCAGAGAAAAATGCTTTCAAAAAGAGTAAAACTAGGTAGAATTTTATTTATTTCTCGTGTCATCTCATATATATTTGAATTGGCGAAATAGTTCAAATTTAGATTTAAGAAGGTTGAATCATCAATGAAAAATAGATTTTTTAAATAGCTGTAGCTAACCCAAGGGTTGACCATCCTAAAGTAGTCTGTATTTGTATAGATATGTGAACCGAGATACTTTGCAAATATGTGTCTTAACTCTTCACTTTTGTTCCTAACAAACTTATTGAAATGATTTTTGAATGAGTTGAGAATATCAATTAAGTTAAAAAAATCATTCAAATAAATTGTGGGAAGATTTTTAAAAATAGTTGTCTTTAAAAAATTAAAAATTTTATGAAAAAATTTAGAGTCGTAGTAAGTAGGTTTGTATTTAAGAAAATTTTTATATGAAATCTTTTCGACAGTTTTTTGCTCCTTATGTGGAGTTACAAAAGCAGTATAAAATGAAAAAATAGATATTTCAGAAT
>Trix_p1__coassemble_2025_pt1 | contig 11563 bp, 8 predicted proteins | sample Trix_p1__metabat2_low_PE_021 | metagenome-assembled genome bin Trix_p1 | reverse complement strand
TTTTTGGATAAAATTAAATAATTTTATAAGCTCTCTTTTCTCTTCTTCAAAGATAAAATTTATAATTTTATAATTCTCTTTGTTATAAAAAATTGTTAAATAAAAAATTTTGTTTTTATTATCGAAAAAAGGAATCGGTACAGCTTTTTGCACAATAGCATATTCAAATACTTTATCCTTTTTCACAGATTTTAACGAATTTTCTTTAATATTTTCATCTAAATTATTTATTATTCTAAAAAAAGTTGGATAACTTATCATGCTGTTATATGAATCGAGAGTGTTCTTAGCTTTCTCATACAGTTTCGTCACCGGTAGTGCGTGATACTCTTTATATAAGTTTTTTAAATAATCCATCACATCATCATTTACTTTCTTAAAAGTATTTTTATCTATTCTAGTTTTCTTTATTAATCCCTTTTCACCCAAATCTCTATACTGACTTACCCATCTTTTTAATGTGGCGTAAGAAATTTGTGTCTCTTCTTCTATTTCTTTTAACTTCTTTTCCTTTTTAAAAAAGGGTTCAAGTATCCTGTATTTTCTATTTTTTTCATCCTCTTTCATAGATATTTCTACTCCCTTTTAACCTCTTTTGTTAAATTATAGCACAAATGATGCGTAAAAAAAAAGGCTCATTTATTCTGATAATTTTCTTGACTTTTTTTAAAATAAAATGTATTCTTTTAGTGAATTAAATAATCTTTATTATCAATCTTATGGAGGAGTTTTATGAAAATATTTGCTGAAGTTCAAAAAATCGGTAAAGCTTTGATGACACCAGTTGCAATTTTGCCAGCTGCTGGTATATTTCTTGCTGCTGGAAATAAGTTAGGAATACCTTTAATGGAGCAAGCCGGAGGAATAATATTTGGTAATTTACCACTTTTATTTGCTGTTGGAGCCGCTATTGGTCTAGTGGGTGGAGATGGTATCGCTGCCCTTGCAGCTATTGTTGCACTTTTAATTATGAATACTACTATGGGAACACTTACAGATGCTGCTAATGGTATTGCCGCTGGAAACCCAGCTTTCGCAGAAGTTTTGGGGATACCTACGCTTCAAACTGGAGTTTTTGGAGGTCTTATCGCTGGTATTATTGCCGCTATTTGTTATAAAAAATTCTATAAGACAGAGTTGCCTTCATTTTTAGGATTCTTTGCTGGAAAAAGGCTTGTTCCTATTATGACTGCAGTATTTGCTTTTTTAGTTGGCTTAGCTATGCCATACATTTGGCAACCAGTTCAAGCAGGACTTGCTCAACTTTCTTACTTAGCGAATGAGACAAATACTAATATCTCTACTTTATTATTCGGAATTACAGAAAGGGCTTTAATTCCATTCGGATTACACCACATTTTCTATGCACCTTTCTGGTATCAATTTGGAGAATACACAAACAACGCTGGGCAAGTTGTTAATGGAGACCAAGCTATTTGGTTTGCAATGTTGAAAGATGGAGTTCATTCATTCTCATCAACTACATATTCTGGAGCTGGTAAATTTTTAACTGGTAAGTTCCCTTTTATGATGTTTGGATTACCTGCTGCCGCTCTTGCAATGTATCATGAAGCAAGAAATGAAAATAAAAAGATAGCCGCTGGAATTTTATTTTCTGCTGCCCTTACTTCTTTCCTAACTGGAATAACTGAGCCTTTAGAATTCTCATTCCTATTCGTTGCTCCAATATTATATGGAATCCACTGTATTTTCGCTGGGTTATCATTTATGCTAATGAATATGTTTGGCGTTAGAATTGGTATGACATTCTCTGGTGGAGTTATTGACTACATCATGTTTGGTGTTCTTCCTGGAACTGAAGGATTTAAAACTAACTGGCCAATGGTTATCGTTGTAGGATTGGGATTCTCTGTAATATATTATTTTGGATTTAGATTTTTCATTAGAAAATTCAACTTAGCTACTCCTGGAAGAGAAGTTGGGGCTGAAGTAGATGATCAACCTAAAGCTGAAGGTGGAGAGTTAGCTACTCTTACTCTTGCTGCTTTAGGAGGAAAACAAAACGTTATCTCTGTTGATGCTTGTATAACTAGGCTAAGACTTGAAGTTAAAGATACTACCCTTGTAAATGAAACAGAATTGAAAAGACTTGGAGCTTCTGGAGTTTTAAAAGTTGGTCAAAATGGAGTTCAAGCAATATTTGGTGCTAAAGCTCAGTTTATAGCAAACGATATCAAAGCTTTATAACAAACAAAAATATGAGTGGAAAGTTAACTCTCTCCACTCATATTTTTTATATCCATTATTTTATTAAAATAACTATCAATCTCATTTTGAGTATCTTCAGTGTAATTCTCCAATTGCCTTTTTACTAATTTTTCAATATACTTCAACTCCTCCTTATCTGCAGGATAATATAGAGGTGATTCTTTCAAAGGCGTCGAATAAAACTCTAAATTTTTTCCTTTCTTCTTTCCTACATAATTGAACCACAAAAAGAAAATTTTTGAATTTAAGTATCCTAAAATATAATATAGGTTTATATTTTCTATTTTTGCAGTTAAATAGTAAATATCTGCACTTCCATAAAACTCTTTCTCTGTATATGCGAAATTATTTGTTTTACACCTTTGTCTGACAACAATTTTAGGTCTTAAAAAAATTTCTTCATCTCTAGCCCATTGTAGTTCCCACCAATTTATTCTATTGTTTATAACTTCTCTTCGCTTAGAAAGTTTACTTTTATACTTCAATAAATAATCCATAACTTTTTCATTCAACTCAGACTTACCAGTTAAATACATAATCCAAAATGGTGGTTTTTTTGATATTTCATATTTCCCTATATCTCGGTTTTTATAAAAAGGTTTCAAATATTTTTTAAATTCTTCTCTGTATTCATCAAAAACAAAAACTTTATCAGCACCACTCACTATTCCTTGATTAACATTTACTAAATCACCTAAAATCACATTGCTTTTATCTCTAATTTTTTTTATATTTTCTTTCCAAAATGGTGGTATCAAAACAAGTTTAGTGTGTTCATCTGTAAAAATACTCTCTTGTTCAATAGAATATTCAATCCCATCATCATTCACGCACACAACTAAATTTTGTTTATTTTTTTGCCAATAAAAAATTATATTATGCTGCCCTATAGCATCTTTAAAAATTGAATAGCTATAATTTTCCAATCGAAAAAAACTTCCTTCCAACCTTAACTTCTCTCTTATACCTTCTGCACCGTCAGCCTTCAGCCAATAATTAGTAGTTAAATATACTAGAATTCCATTATCTTTTAATATATCTATCCCTTTATCAATAAAAAAATAGAAATAATCCATTTTAGGTTTATAGTATTTCTTCCCAAAATCGGTTTCCTTTATAGTTTGAAAAATCTCTTTATGATTTTTTTCTCCTAAATATGGCGGATTCCCTATTACAATATCATATTTTTCTTCTATTTTTTCATACAAAGAATCACAATTCTTTATATTCAATTTTCCAGATATCCCATATTTAAAGAAAAGAGCCTCAGCTCTTTTTTCCAATAGTTTTAGTGCATTCATATCCACATCAAAACCTGTTATCCAATTTTCACTATATCGGTATATTCCAAAAATTTCTTTGGAAATCTTTAATAACTCCTCCAACAATGCCAATAAAAGATTTCCAGAGCCACACGATATGTCAATTATTTTTATATCCATTATATTCTCTTTTGAATTACTCTCTAAATATTTATTTAGAGCAATTTTTCCCATACTAAAAGCATATTTTTCTGGCGTGTATATCTTATAATTGTATTCCACTTAATCCCTCCTAAAGAGCTTTAAGTTTCCTTCACCCTCTATTAAAATAATTCCATCTCTATACAAATCTAAAATTGCTAAAAATATATATACTAAATGTGTTCTGTTCTCCGCTCGTCTAAAAAGTTCTATCACTTCTTTTTCCGAAGAGTATAAAATAACTTTTATTCGATCCATTTCTTCCTTTAAGGAGTATCTTTTTTCAACTTCAATCTCCAAAATTTCATCATCTTTTGGTAAATATTTCATGTAGCTATTAAATATATCTTGAAGCTTTAGAGTAGTTAAATCAAACTCTTTAGGAATATTTTTAGTTATTTTTCTTCCCTCCTTTCTGGTATAAGAGATATTGTATTCACACTCTATCTCCGATATCTTTTGAGCAACCTCTTTGAAAACTTTATAATCTTCTAGTCTTCTTTTCAAATCCTTTTCTCTTTCCTCTTCTTTTTCAACACTAAGAATAGATATTGCTTTTATCTCTAAAAGTTCAGAAGCAATCTCTAAAAACTCTACCTTTATACTCAGGCTATCACTTTGTGCTTTTTCTATAAATTGAAGATATTCATCTATTATTTGAGATATTTTTATCTCAGATATTTTCATTTTCTTCTTCTCTATAAGATGTAACAATAGGTCTAAAGGTCCTTCAAAATTATCTATTTTTAATACAATCTCCATCTTCTCTTACCTTAACCTTTTCCTTCCAATTTAGAACGTCATTTTTTATTGTTTCCTTTAACTCTTCCATTGAATTAAATCTTTTCTCTTGTCTCAAAAATTCCATTAGAGAAACATATATCCTTTTTCCATATATATCTCTATCAAAATTTAATATATGAACTTCAATGCTTCTTTCGTTTGGTTTTAACGTGGGATTTTTCCCTATATTAATAACTGCATGGTGCCACCCTTGTTCACCCTCTACTTTAACTCTTCCCCCATATATACCAAAAGGTGGATATATTTTATTCAATATTTTTAAGTTTGCTGTGGGAAAACCCATTATTCTTCCCAATTTTCTTCCGTGAACAACTTCACCAATAATTAAAAATGGTTGTCCCAAACATCTATTTGCTATGTCTAAATTTCCAGTTGCTAACATCTCTCGTATAAATGTCGAGCTTATAATTTGCTCCTTAATTTTCACAGGCTCTATTATATTGACAAAAATTTTATACTGTCTTCCCAGTTGCTTTAGATTATCAACCGTTCCTTTTCCACCTTTTCCAAAAGAAAAATTAAATCCCACATATATCTCTTTAGTATTCAATAATTTTGCTAAAACTCTTTCTACAAATACCTGAGGAGTCATATTAGAAAATTCTTGAGTGAATGGCTGAAGTATCAAGTAGTCTACACCCAAAGATTCTATTATATGAATTTTTTCTTCCAAAGAGCTAATTAATTTTGGTGCCTTTATTCTATTTGTTATTTCCATTGGATGATTTAAAAAAGTAAATACAACTGACTCTCCACCTGTTTTTCTAGCTTTTTCTACAGCTTTAGAAATTAGCTCTCTATGTCCCATATGAATTCCATCAAAAGCACCAATAGCAATGTATGTACTTTTAAATTTTTCTTTAGTTAGCAAAATATCTTCTATTATTTTCATTGTACTCCCCTTATGCTTCTCTTTCTTTTTCTAAAAGTTCATTATGTATTTCTTCCAATCTTCTAAATCTATTCCTAATTCCAGATTTAGATATTCCTATCATCTCTGCTAACTCTTGTAATGACGCTTCTGGATTTTCCAATCTCAAGAACGCTATCTCTTCTAAAACTGGGCTCAACTCATTTAATCCAATTTTACGTCCAATGTAGTTTATCATCTTCACTTGTTTTCTAGCTGTATCTAAAGTTTTTGTTTCGTTGGCAACTTCCCAATTCATCTCTCTAATAGTTTTATTTTTTAAATCTTTTATCATAGTTGTCTCTTCATAATTATAAAACTCTTTCATTGAGCCGATTAAAACTATTATATCCATAATATCTTCTGCGTTTCTCATATACACAAGTGGTTTATTCCTTTTTACTGTTTTATAGACTCTTTTTTCAAGTTTCAATAAAAGATTATATAATTCATCTGCTAACTCGTCACTATCCACAAAAAAATCCAAGGCATACTCTTTTTCAGGAGACTTTATATAACCACAACCTAAAAACATTCCCCTTATAAATCCTCTCTCAATCCCTTCATCTACTCTCTCCCCTGTGGATGTGTAAGTCTTTAAATTTTCTATAAATTTTTTTATTCCGGGTTGTGATGGAATCGTTATCACATAGGCATTGTGTTCTCCAAATTTTTTACTTTTAGAAAACTTTATGAAAATCTTCAAATTAGTTAACTCTTTTAACATAAAATAAACTCGTTCCGCTATCTCTTTATTTTCTAATTTTAGCTCTATGCTACCCTCATTTATAGCATGTTTTAATAAGAGTATCGCTCTTATTTCTGCATATTTTTCATCTTCACTTAAATCACAACGACGAAGTATTTCATTTTTAACTTTATAAGTATACGACACAATCTCCTCCTACTTTGTTTCAGCCCAGTTCTGTCCTATAGAGCTATTCACTTCCAATTTAATTTTAGAAAATTGAATACTTTCCCTCATTATTTTTTCTATTTTTTCTTTGTATTCTAAAACCTTTTCTTTTTCTACTTCAAATATCAACTCATCATGAACTTGAAGCAACATATGTATATCCTCTTTATCTTTCAATACCTCATATAAATCTATCATAACTTTTTTTAAAACTTCAGCAGCAGTTCCCTGAATTACTGTATTTACAGCCATTCTCTCAGCCTGATTTTTTATAACTCTATTTTTTGAATTAATTCCATCTATTATTCTTTTTCTTTTGAAATATGTTTCAACATATCCATGCTCTTCAGCATATTCTATTATCTCTTTCTCTAAATGTTTAACTGCTGGATATTGTTCAAAATATCTCGTAATATAATCCGAAGCTTCCTTTGGAGTTATTTTTAATTCTTGAGATAATCCAAAAGCTGTTTTTCCATATATTATACTAAAATTTACTATTTTAGCAGCATCTCTTTGCTCCCTTGTCACTAAAGCATCCTCTGGTAAATCAAATATTTTTCTAGCTGTCAAACTATGCAAATCCAGATTTTTAGAATACGCCTCTATCAAATTTCTATCCTGCGATATTTCAGCTAAAACTCTTAATTCGATTTGAGAGTAATCTATTCCTAATAACACTGACCCATCTTTGGCTATAAATCCAGCCCTTATTTTCATTCCTTCTTCCGTTCTTACTGGAATATTTTGAAGATTTGGATCTGATGACGACAATCTTCCTGTTGCCGTCCCCGTTTGATTAAAAGTTGTATGTAGTCTATTATTTTTATCAACCATTTTAGGAAGTGGATCCACATAAGTAGATTTTAATTTACTCAACTTTCTAAATTCTAGAATTGATTTTGCTATTTCATACCCTTGTTCAGCCAATTTTTCTAAAACCTCACTATCTGTTGAAAACCCTGTTTTAGTTTTCTTCACAGGAGGAATGTTTAGATTAATAAATAAAATCTCTCCTAACTGTTTCGGAGAGTTAATATTAAATTCTCCTTCCGCTTCCTCATATATTTTTTTTGTTAGCTCATCTAGTCTTTTCTCTAATTCTAAACTATATTTGGCAAAATATTCTGGTGATATCTTGATTCCCTCAATTTCCATATCAGCTAAAACTCTAATTAGTGGCATTTCTGTTTCTTTTAAAACATTGCATAGATTATTATTTTGTAATTCCTTTACAAGCTCAGGGTAAGCAATAAGGATTCCTCTTGTTCTTTTTGTTAGAAATTTCCCATAATCTTCAACTGAAATATCCTCTATTTTTGTTTTTGCAAAAATTTCACTGTACTTTTCTATATCTTCATCTAAAACATTTCTCAACATGACTTCAATTTCTTCTCTAGTTTGAGATGTCAGTAGATGGTAAGCCAACATTGTATCAAATTCCATATTTTTTACAGAATAACCATTTCTCAAAAAATTTTTAAATCCATAAGATATAAATTTACTATTTGAATTCAAAGCCTCTTTAAAATACTTTTTACTCTCTACATCCTTCAATGGTAAAAAATAATCCTTATTTTTTAGAGATGCTGCCGCACCTTTCTCTCCTAGATATATTGCTATCTCACTATCTGAATCCCCTAATATCTCCTTTATTCTGAATCCTTCTAGTATAAAAAAATCTTTCTCTTCAAGTATCTCAGGAGTTCCTTGAAAATTAAATAGTCCTAATTGCATGCTATTCTGTGGAGTTTGTTGAACTACTGTTTGATTTTGAGTATCTTCCAAGTTCATCTTTTTTATTAAAGATTTGAATTCTAATGTTTTAAAAAGCTCTAAAAGTTTTCTATCATCTCTTTTATACTTTAACTCACTTTCTCTTATATCCAAATCTAATAATTCAATTGTGGCCAACTCACGACTTAAAAAAGCTAACTCCTTATCTTCAATTAAATTATTAATCAACGATTTTCCTATTCCGGGAAGTTCTGTCAAAGAGTCTATATTTTCATAAATACCCTCTAAACTTCCATATTTCTCTAGCATTGGGATAGCTTTCTTAGAACCAATTTTTCTTACCCCTGGAATTCCATCACTCGTATCTCCAATTAATCCAAATAAATCCGGAATCATTTTCGGCTTAACTCCAATCTGCTCTATAACATCTTCTTCCGTGGACAATATTTTCAATCCCCCACCATCCCCTTTACCTAAGAGTGCTATATTCACATACGAATCTAATATTTGAGACAAATCTTTATCTCCAGTTACTATATAAGACTCTATACCTTTCGCTCCTAACTCTTTTGCTAAACTTCCTAACACGTCATCCGCTTCACACCCCTCTATTTTGAATTTCTTTATTCCAAAACAATCTAAAAGCTCTTCTATCCTAGGTATTTGAGCGATTAAATCCTCTGGTGCTGAGTCTCTTTGGGCTTTGTATTCCTTATATATCTCACTTCTCTTTAAAGTAGCTCTTTTTACATCAAAAGCAGCTCCTATATAATCGGGATTTAATTGATTTATAATACTCATAAGAGTATTAACAAATCCATATATCGCTCCTGTTGGTTCGTTTTTAGTTCTAAAATTCAAATTTCCATAAAAAGCTCTATACATTATTGCACTTACATCTAGCAAAACCGCTTTCTTCATTTTTTTCCCCTTTCTGCAATTTTAATTTTTCATATTATTATACCATATTCAATAACTTAGTTAAAAAAATTATTTTATAAATAAATATTATTTTTTTTGTTTTTCTGTTATAATCTTTGTGTATAAACTAAAATAATAGGAGGTATTTATGAATCTAGTCGTATTAATTGGACGTTTAACTAGAGATCCAGAACTTAAATTTGGTCAAAGTGGAAAGGCATACTCAAGATTTAGTTTAGCAGTTGATAGACCTTTTTCTAAAGGAGAAGCTGACTTTATAAACTGTGTTGCTTTTGGAAAAACAGCTGAACTTATTGGTGAATACTTAAGAAAAGGTAGAAAAGTTGCTGTTAATGGTAGACTCCAAATGAATAGATACGAGGTAAACGGAGAAAAAAGAACAACTTATGACGTACTTGTTGAAAGCATGGAATTTGTTGAAGGAAGAGGAGAATCATCTACACCATCCGATTTTGCCCCAACACCATCTTACTCAGCCCCTAAAGTTGTTGAGCACCCTTCTAATGATGATTTTGGTGGATCATCTTTTGATGAAGATGAGTTTCCATTTTAATAGTTAATATTATTTTACTCTATAATTTATAAAGCTATTTTTCTTTTTTAGAAAGATAGCTTTTTTTATATATCAATTTTAAGCTTTTTCATATATAATAACCTTTAGAAATAAATTTTTGGAGGGATTATTTTGGAACGAGTTCGCTCTTTATATAAAGAGAATAAAAGTGAAGTTTTATCTATTCTCACTATTGCTTTACCTACTATAGTAGATATGTTTGTACAGACATTACTGGGATTTTTTGATTTGATTATGGTGGGAAGACTAGGTCCAGAGGCTATTGCTTCCGTTGGTTTGGGGACTGCCCCTATTTTAACTGTTATTCCTATATTTTTTGCAATCAGCGTTGGAACTACAGCTATGGTTAGTCGTGCATTTGGAGCTAGAAACTATGAAGAAGCTAAAGAGGGTATGAGTCAAAGCTTAATTTTGGGAATTCCTGCAGCTTTTATCGTAACCTTTGCCTTTGTTGTCTTCGGTAAAAATATTCTTGGAATTATTAGTAAAAACCAACCAATTACTGAAGCTTTGAGTTATTTAAAAGTAATTTCTTTAGGAATTCCTTTTTTATGTTTTAATATAATCTTTTCATATGGATTTAGATCTATTAATAAGGCTAAAATTCCAATGATAAATAATACAATCAGTATTTTTTTAAATATATTTCTCAACTACATTTTTATTTTTGTCTTAAATCTCGGTGTTTTTGGAGCCGGAATAGCTACAACTATGTCCAGAGGAATTGTCACACTTATATTTTCTTTTTTAATAATATATAAAAAAAATTATTGTATAGCATTGACCACAAAAGATTTTAAAATAAATAAAGATATCTGTAAACGACTTTTAAAAGTAGGTTTACCCTCGGCTGGAGAGCAAGGATTATTTAGAATTGGTATGTTAATTTTTGAAGCTATGGTTATAAATTTAGGCACACTACAATATGCTGCACACAAAATTGCTTTAACTGCAGAGTCTTTCTCTTTTAATTTAGGATTTGGCTTTTCTGTGGCTGGAACTGCGCTTGTTGGACAATATTTGGGAGCAAAAGAATATCAAGAAGCTAAAAAAGCTGGTTATTTAAATATGTTTTTAGCTATAAGTGTTATGACTGCATTTGGTTTTATTTTTATGATTTCACCAAAATTTGTAATTTCAATGTTTACAAAAGATCAAGCTATAGTTCCCATGGCAAGCTCCGCTCTTAGAATTGTTTCTATTGCTCAACCAATCTTAGCTGTCTCCATGGTTTTAAGTGGAGCTTTAAGAGGAGCTGGAGATACTAGGTCCGTCCTATGGATTACATCTGTTGGTATGTTTTTTGTCAGAATACCACTTACTTATCTATTTTTATATATATTTAATTTTGGCTTAAATGGTGCTTGGTTAGTGATGATTTTAGACTTAACTTACCGTGGTCTAGCGTGCCTATATAGATTTAAACAAGGGAAATGGAGATATATTGAGGTATAGAGACTAAAACATATTAAGTCTATAAATGAATAAAGAGGCAACTTTATCAAAAGTTCCCTCTTTTTTATTCTTGATATTTAATCCAAGCTTTTTTATATTTTTCTTTAAACCACGCTCTTAAATCTTGAGGTTCTAGTACCTCTACTTCATCTAAAAAAAAGCTGAAGTATCTTTTGGCTTTCTCTTGTGAACACTCCAAAATATATTTATCTCCGTCAATTTTTATCACCTGTGGTCTATTGGTCTCTATCTCATTAAACATTTTTTGTCCAACCATTGTTAATTTAATTTCAATATATTGTCCAAAAGATATAAATGGATCGAAATTATCTTTCATTTTATCTACAAATTTTTTGTCTCTTAATTTAAAAGAAAGGTTTTTTATATAAATTGATTTTATATATTTAATCTTATAGTTTCTCCATTTTGATTCCCTTAAATTATAGCAAAATAGATAATTCATAACCTCTAATTTAGAACTTTCAATTAAATATGGTTCAACTTCAATTTTTTTTTCATCCCGAAAAACTATT
>Trix_p1__coassemble_2015_pt1 | contig 11625 bp, 15 predicted proteins | sample Trix_p1__metabat2_low_PE_021 | metagenome-assembled genome bin Trix_p1 | reverse complement strand
GAAATAGAAGTATTAAAAATTGAAGGGGAGAGAAATAAAAAATATTTTTGAGAATTTACTTAATTATCTACATAATTTAATCTTTTGGTTTAGTGCAGGATTTATAAGTGCTATTGGTGGAATAGATGGAGATATAAGAGTTTTATTCATTCTGACTATTATAGATTGTATTACAGGATTTTTAAAAGCTATTAAAGAAATGTTTTATCTAAAGAAATGTATATAGGATTTATTCTCAGAAAGCCAGCTATCTATTTAGCTATTATGACAATGAATCAATTAGATAAATCTAGTTTTTTAAATGATATAAATATCTCACTTAGAGTTTGTATGATTACTGGTTGTATTATTATGGAGTCTATATCTATAATGGAAAATTTAACTAAATTAGGAATAAAATTTCCAGGCATTATAGAAAATATATTGGCAGTAAAAAAAGAAAAGTTAGATAAAGAAAAGTAATCTAAAAAAAGTAAAATATTATAAAAATATAAAAAAGGTGCATTTTGGGTGCACCAATAAAAAAAACACCTTGAAAACTATTAGTAATCAAGGTGTTTTGTATTTTTAATTATTATTCCCACTCAATAGTAGCTGGTGGCTTAGATGAAATATCATAAGTCAATCTGTTAATTCCTTTAACCTCATTTATAATTCTATTAGAAACCTTATCTAAGAATTCATACGGTAATCTAGACCATGTAGCAGTCATAAAGTCAATAGTATTGGCTGATCTTAAAACAGCAGTGTACTCATAGGTTCTTTCGTCTCCCATAACTCCAACTGACTTAACAGGTAAAAGTACAACAAAAGCTTGGCTAACTTCTTTATATAAATCAGCAGCTCTTAGCTCCTTGATAAAGATATCGTCAGCTTCTCTTAGGATATCGGCCTTCTCTTTGTTAACTTCCCCCAAGATTCTGATTCCAAGCCCCGGACCCGGGAATGGGTGTCTGTCAACCATGTGAGCGGGAATTCCTAACTCTTTTCCAACAGCTCTAACCTCATCTTTGAATAACTCTCTTAAAGGCTCAAGTAGCTCAAATTGCATATCTTCAGGGAGTCCTCCAACGTTGTGGTGGGATTTAATTGTAGCAGAAGGTCCCTTTACAGATTGAGACTCTATCACGTCTGGGTAAATTGTTCCTTGAGCAAGGAATTTGACATCAGTTAATTTAGATGCCTCATCATTGAACACTTCAACGAACTCTTTTCCAATTATTTTTCTCTTAGCTTCAGGATCAGTAACTCCAGCCAATTTGCTTAGGAATCTCTCTTCAGCATCAACACATTTAATATTCATATGGAAGTTTTCACCGTAGATTTCCATTACATTTTTAGCTTCATCTTTTCTAAGAAGTCCTGTATCAACAAAAATACAAATCAACTGGTCTCCAATAGCTTTGTGTATCAATGCAGCGGCAACAGAGGAGTCAACTCCTCCAGAAAGACCAAGTAAAACTTTCTTATCTCCTACAGTTTCTTTTATGGATTTAACTGTTTCTTCAATATAGTTACCCATTGACCAGTTTTTTTCACATTTAGCAACTCCGAATACGAAGTTTTCTAACATCTTTGCTCCGTACTGAGAGTGAGTAACTTCCGCATGGTATTGAATACAATAGATATTTTTTTCAACATTAGCAGAAGCAGCTATACAAGAATCCGTATGAGCAATTTGCTTAAATCCTTCTGGTAACACTGTTACGTGATCTCCATGACTCATCCAGACTTGATTCAAATTAGGAACATCTTTAAATAATGGACTTTCTAGGTCATCAATAATAAGTTCAGCTTTTCCAAACTCTTGTTTATCAGCTCTTTCAACATTTCCACCTAATAATTGAGAAGTTAACTGCATTCCGTAGCAGATTCCTAAAACTGGAATTCCTTGCTCATAGAGTACTTTATCAATTGTTGGGGATCCGTCCAAATATACCGAAGCAGGTCCACCAGAAAGGATGATACCTCTGGGCTCTCTAGCTAAAATATCCTCTAATGGTTCGAAATAAGGAACAACTTCAGCGTAAACTCCCATTTCTCTTACTCTTCTTGCTATTAACTGGTTGTATTGAGAACCAAAGTCAAGAATAATGATGCTATTTTTCTTCATAAAAACCTCCAAAAATATAATAAAAAAAGAGACAATCATATTCTATAAAAAACAGAAGGTAGACTAATCCCTTTTAGCTTTTTCATAGAAACTAATTTACGGTTAGTTGTAGAGACGCCGCACCATATTTGCAACTTATACGAATGAATATATTTACTTTTGCAACATTCTAGCATATAAATGAAAGTTGTGTCAACCTCTAATTAAATAATTTAATCACTACTAAATAGACCTATAATCATATAAAAATAAAAAAATAGTATTAGATATAAAAAAATGTTAGAATTAAATTAAAGAATTTAGACTTAAATTTTGAAAGGATACAAAACTTATGAAGAAAATAATTAAAGAGGTCATTGTTGTTGAAGGAAGAGATGATATATCTGCAGTAAAAGCAGCAGTAGATGCTGAAATAATACAAACTAATGGATTTGCAATTAGAAAGAAAGGAAATATAGAAAAGTTAAGAGTGGCTTATGAAAATAAGGGAATAATAGTTCTGACAGATCCGGATTTCGTAGGAGAGGAGTTAAGAAAATATATTTTGAAATTTTTTCCAAAAGCAAAACAAGCTTATATAAGCAGAAAAGAAGGATCAAAGGATGGAGATATTGGTGTTGAAAATGCGACTCCTGAAGCGATAATCAAAGCTTTAGAAAATGCAAAGTGTGAAGTACTTCAAAATACAGAGTTCATTTTTACTATGGATACCCTAATGGAATATAAACTCTCAGGGTTTACAGAATCTAAAGAGTTAAGAGAAAAACTTGGGGAAGAGTTGAGAATAGGTTACTCTAATGCAAAACAATTTCTATCTAAATTAAATAGATATGGAATAACTATGGAGGAGTTTTTGACAGCAATAAATAATATAAAAAAGTCCAAGGAAAATTAATCCTTGGTTTTTATTTTATATTTTTAAGTTTTACTCTTAGAAAGAGATTATTTCAGCGGTAGCTTCGTACCATTGCCCCTCTTCATCCTCACCAAATTCGATAAAGAAATTAACTTGAACGTCTTCCAAAGTAAATCCAACACAATTTTCATCAGTCACAGTAAAAAACTCTATCTTTTTAAACTTTATAGCATCCAATTTTTCTCTAAGGTCCTCTCTTTGCTCAAAAAGCTCGAATATATCTTCTCTTATAAAGAAATCCCTTTTTTCAAACTCTTCATTTATCCTATCTATTTTTTTTATTAATTCTTCTGTCATATTTTCCTCCTAAAATTTAAAAATTTTTTTTACTCTTTTGCTTAGTTTTAGCAACGAAAGTACAAATTTGATTTTTTTTATTTCAAAGGGAACTTTTTCCAGTGCTTTTCTCATCTGACGCTCAATCTCTTTTTCAGTCATACTCATAAAAAATCTTCTCCTTTAAAAACAACTATATCGTAAAGTATACATCAAAAAAAATATATAGTCTATATTAATATTATATTTTATTTTTTTTTGAAAAATGTGCTATAATGTATAAGATTTAAAAAAATATAAGCAGTAACACTTAAGGAGGAAAACAAAAAATGAAAAATTGCATATTGATCGGAGTAGCAGGAGGAAGTGGAAGCGGAAAAACTACAGTAGCACATAATTTAGTAAAGGCTTTCAAATCAGAAGATGCAGTGCTAGTTGAACAAGATGCTTATTATAAAGAGTTAACTAATTTGACGCTAAAAGAGAAAGCTGCAGTTAACTTCGATCACCCAAATTCGATAGAATTTGACTTACTTAGAGAGCATTTGATTAAACTTGCAAATGGAGAATCAATAGATAGACCAATTTATGATTTTACAACTCACTCAAGAAAAGAGGGATGTGTAAAAATACATTCGTCAAAAATAATAATAGTTGAAGGAATACTTATTTTCGCTGTCCCAGAAATTAGAGAGTTGTTTGATGTAAAAATATTTGTAGACACAGATGCTGATGAGATGATTTTAAGAAGAATCGAAAGAGATATGACAGAGAGAGGAAGAAGTTTTGAGTCTATCAAAAATCAATATTTAAAAACTGTAAAACCAATGTATTTAGAGTTTTGTGAACCGAGTAAAAGATATGCAGATGTTATAATTCCAAGAGGTGGAGAAAATAAAGTTGCTATTGGAATGATAACAAGTAATTTAAAAAGATTCCTTCAAAAGGGAGTGTTAGGGTAAGATTATGAAAAATATTATTTGTATAGAGGGAGTTGTTGGAGCTGGGAAAACAACTTTAGGAGAACTCTTAGCCAAAGAGCTATCAATAGAATTTTTTCAAGAACCGTATATTGATAATCCTTTTTTGGATAAATTTTATTCAAATAAGGAGAGATATTCGTTACTGAGTCAGATGTATTTTTTAAATAAAAGAATAGAAATAATAGAGGAAGCTTCTAAACTTAATGGTTGTATAATGGATAGAAGTATTTATGGAGATTATTTATTTGCAAAGATGCATTTGAAAAATAAGTTTATGACGGAAGATGAATTTTCTTTATATCACTCCTTTTGGGAAAAGTTGATATCGGTAAGAACTAATCCAATATTGATAATCTATTTGGAAACAAGTGTTGAGAATGCTATGAGAAAAATAAAAGAAAGAGGAAGAGAGTTTGAACTTGGGGTTGAAAAAGAGTATTGGAGCTCTTTAAATGAAGAATACTCCAGTTTTTTTTGACAATTATAGAGATTCAATTATCTTAAAAATAAATATAGATAATATGGATATTAGAGACAATGAAGAAGATAGGAAAGAATTTTTTAATTTGGTTAAATCAAAATTGAAACAACTAGGCTTGTAAAGTCCCAATTAAAGGAAAGTACTTTATATTTTAGTAGAATTATGCTAGAATTGATGAATAAAAAGCATTTATAGAAATACACTTTTGAGGAGAAAAATTATGATTTTTTTGAAAGGGATTATAACAGGTTTAATATTATCGCTTCCCCTTGGACCAGTGGGTATTTACTGTATGGAAAAGGCTATGATTGAAGGCGAGAAAAAAGCGTATGTATCAGCGTTGGGGATGGTTACTGTAGACATAATTTATGGTATAATATCATTTCTATTTATAAGTAGAGTTGAGTATTATGTTATTAAATTTGAGACTCCACTAAAAGTGTTGATAAGTGTATTTTTAATTTTTGTAGGAAGTAAGAAATTTTTTGGAAAACCCAAATTTAAAGAGATTGAAGACGATAACTATACTTTGGTGCAAGATTATTTTGAAACTTTTTTACTTGCTATATTTAATATCTCATCAATTCTTGTAATCGCAGGAATATATACATTGCTCGGGATATTAGATAGACCTATTGGAGAGCTGACAGTGTTAGAGTTAGGGAGTGGAATTGGGATTGGAGGTTCGTCACTATGGTTTTTAACAATCTTTTTGATTTATCATTTCAAAAAGAAAGTGACTATGGGAATCCTTTTAAAACTAAGTAAACTTTCAGGATTAATAATTCTAATTTTTGGAATTGCAACTATTATATTTGCCTTCTACAAATAATAATAGAATATTTTATTAAGGATGGTAATATTTATGAACTTAGAGTTTAATAGAGAAAATGAAAATAAAGTCATAGCAGTTGCTATGAGTGGGGGAGTGGATTCATCCACGGTAGCCTATCTGTTAAAGAAACAAGGTTATAAAATTTTTGGTATAACAATGAAGACTTGTGGAGAAGAAGATAAGGATGCTAAAAGAATATGTGATGATTTGGGGATAGAACATTATCTTCTAGATGTGAGAGAAGAGTTTGAAAAAGAAGTTATAGACTATTTTGTAGATGAATATAGCTCAGGAAGAACACCGAATCCATGTATGGTTTGTAATCGAAAAATAAAGTTTGGAAAACTTATTGAATATGCAAAAGAATTAGGAGCGGAAGCTTTGGCAACTGGTCATTATGCTAATATTATTGATGGAACATTAGCTATTGGTGATGATATGAATAAAGATCAAGTTTATTTTTTATCACAGATAAAAAAGGAGAATTTAAAGCATATTATTTTTCCAATTGGAAAAATGGAAAAGCCAGCGGTTAGGGAGTTAGCAAAAAATTTAGGTGTGAGAGTTTATGCTAAAAAAGATTCTCAAGAGATATGTTTTGTTGAAGATGGAAAACTAAAAGATTTCTTGTTGGAGAAGACTGCTGGTAAAATTGGAAAATCAGGGCAGATTGTCAATTTAAAGGGAAAAGTTCTGGGAAAACATGAAGGCTTGGCATTTTATACAATAGGGCAAAGGAAAGGACTAGGAATAGCGTCAGCAACACCGCTTTATGTTGTAGAGTTAGATAAAAAGAACAATAGAGTTATTGTTGGAAGTAATGAAGAGCTTATGAAGAAAACTTTGATTGCAAATCAATTGAATCTTTTTTTAGTAGAGGATGTAGAGGAGCTGGATGGGTTAGAGTGTTTTGTGAAAGCTCGTTCTAGAGATAGACTGCATTCATGTAGAGTGAAAGTAATAGATAGAGATACAATAGAAATCTTATTTATAGAAGATAGCATAAGAGCTGTAACTCCAGGACAGGGAGCAGTTTTATATACTAATGATGGAAAGGTTATTGCGAGTTCTTTTATAATCAAATAAAATAAAAAAAACCTGTAAGTAACAAATCCTTATTTACAGGCTTTTTTTTTAAAATTTTTTTAAGAATCTACTTGTTAAATGGATAAAATTAAGATATACTTATATTGCCAAAGTGTTTATTTTTTAAAGAAAGAGAGGTGTTACTATGAGTTTTTTCAATAAATTTAACGATACAGACAAAATTAATCTTTTTTTAGGCGATTTTTTAGTAAGAAACGCTGGATATCCGACAAGAATAGAGTTAGCTAAATTGCTAATGAAAGATATGAAAGAAAATATAAAGGGTTACATAAGAGATGAAAACTCTTTGTTTCAAGTTAGCCAAGTTTATCTAGATGGAGTTGTTAGTAGTAGAAATTCATTATTGAAAAAAATCAAAAATTTGTACGAAACAAACAGAGAAACTACAGAGCTATTAAATATTTTCTCTGAAAGTAATAGAATAAATGCTGTTTTTTCAACAGATTATGATATAGTTTTAGACGATATAAACTGCAATAAACTAGTGAAGATATTACCCACAGATGAAGAGATTGCGGTAGCATCAAATGGGGAGATTAAACATTATAAAATTCTTGGAGATGTAAATAGACATGAGAAGATTTTTGTTTCTATTCAAGATTTTAGAAAATTAAAAGTTTTAGATTTTTATAAGAATTTTTTTAAGAGAATAAAAGAGGATATGAAAAGCTATCCAACGTTAATTTTAGGATTAGACTTAGATAATTCAGACCTTATAGATGTTTTAGAGGTTATATTGACAGATATAAACTTAAAAGATGCTATTTATGCTGTGAGTAGTTCAAATGTTTTAAAAACAAAAACAATTGAAAGATTAAATGAATTGGGAATAAAATTATTGCCACATAGTGAAGAGGAATTTTTTAAAGAGTTAAAAGAATATCTATGTTCAATATCGCTAGATAATTCTGATATAAAAGAGGTGTATGTAGGAAAAAAGCTTTTTCGGTAACCCCAGATATTTCTAATGAAACTCCAGAAGAGGAGAGTTTAGAAGAAATAAAAGTAAGAGACCCAGAAGTATTGGAAGCTAAGATTGAAGATTTTAAAAAAATAGAAAGTGCTTTAGAAATAAGGTACGGTTCTTTAAAATTGGATAGGCTACCAATTGAATTTTCTACGATAAAAGATATGAAAAATCAAAACCTGATAAAAACTTTTGGAGTTACCGATTTAAAAATACATCAGCTGAACTTGAAAGAATGTCATGGCAGAATAGTTGAGATAAATAGAAGAAAATATCTAGAGTTGAAAAACAGGGAGTTTAAGTTAGGTTTAGAGATTGATTTAAAAGAGGATGGATCTTTTAACACTATAGTGAATAACTACTATTATAAAATATATCAATATAACAATATAAAAAGATTTATGTCTAATATAAAACTTTTAAAAGAAATTTTTAAAGGACATTTTATTGAAATAAGTGGGAAATTAGTGACTGGTAAAGTATCCTTCGAAAACAGAATAGAGATTATGAAATTAGATTTATTAGAAAAAGAGATTTTGGGATTAGAAGAGATAAAAAAAGAGAAGTTATTGCAAGAAAAAAATTCGCTATATCCTCTAGCTTTATTAAACCTTGTTGGTAGAACTCCGGCACTTCAAAGTTGGATAAATTTTAGATGTGACTTAGATAAGATTCAACTTATTGAAGGAGACAGAATATCTATTGAGAGAGTTCATGTGATTAAAGGAAACGATTTTAATATTAGAGAGAGAATAGTTATGGTGACACCGGTGGAGAAAAGAGAGATAAAGGCGACAGAAGTAGTTGCTTATAGAAAAGCTTGTGAAATTTCACTAGAGAAGATACCTAGAAAATAGTTAAAGAGGTGTTTAATTTGATATTAGATAATACGATAGACAGAGAAGAATTTTTTAAAGCTTTCTGTATAACGGAGGAGTATTTTAGTTCCACTGGTCTTAATTGGGATGAGCTTATGAAAATTTATGCTGATTACATAAAATTAGTTCCTTATCTAGAAAAAGAAGCTGAACATATAGTATCTAAATTAATTGACAGTGAAGGAGTTCACTCAGTTAGAAGAAGAGTAAAAAGAGCAACGCATCTTATTGAAAAAATAATAAGAAAAGGGCGCAAATACGCAGATCGTGGAATAAATGTTGAAAACTATAAAGAGATTATAACAGACCTTATAGGAATCCGTGTGTTACACTTATTTAAAGACGATTGGCGTGGAATCCATTGTGAAATAACAAAATTATGGGACACTAAAGAAACACCTCAGATAAATATTAGACGAGGAGACTATAATATTCAAGATTTGAAAAATACTATCCAGGATTTAGACTGCGAGATAATAGTGAGAGATCATGGTTATAGATCGATTCATTATTTGATTGGGGTTCCGGCTACAAAACAAGATGAAGTACTTGTGGAAATTCAAGTGAGAACAGTTTTTGAAGAGGCTTGGAGTGAAATAGATCATTTGATGAGATACCCATATGATGTCGATAACCCTATTATAACAGAATATTTAGGAATTTTTAATAGAATAGTTGGAAGTGCTGATGAAATGGGAATGTTTATAAAAAAAATAAAAAAAGAGTTTTCTAATGGAAAAGGATTGGAAGATAATTTCAGAGAGTTGGATTTAAAATTCAAATAATAGGAAGAGTTTCGACTCTTCTTTTTTTCTAAATAAAGTTAGAGGTGACTAAATGAAAGAGATATTCATAGCATTAAAGGACTACTTAGTATTTGTTAATATTATATTTGCGTGTATCATTATATTTTTTGAAAGAAGAAGACCTGTATTTACATTATTTTGGATAACAATACTACTATTGACATCTTATTTTGGATTTATAATGTATCTATTTTTTGGTATTAGCTTTAAAAAACGTAGAGCTTTAGCAAAATATTATTTAGCTAATCATGATTATTTAAAGAACTTAAATAAAAAGTCAATAGTTAGTATAAAAAAATGGATAGGATTAAGTAGATATTTGGATGGTGTGCTTTTGGGAAAAATGACTCATAATAATAGTTTTACATTTTATTCGGAAGCTAAGGATTATTTTGAAAGAATAACACTAGCCATAAAAAATGCTAAAAAATCTATATATATGGAATATTATATATTTGATGATGATGAAGTTGGAGCGCCAATTTATGATTTACTTTTAGAAAAAATAAAAGAGGGAGTAGAAATAAAAATAATAGTGGATGGTGCTGGCACAAGAGGTGTCTCTAGAAAAAGAATTGAAGAATTAAGAAAATCTGGGATAATGTTTGAAGTTTTTTTTCCATCTTATTTTCCTTTTATAAAAATTGGAAACTTGAGAGCTAATTATAGGGATCATAGAAAAATGGCTCTTATAGACAACAAAATATGTTTTTCAGGAGGTTTAAATATAGGGAAAGATTATATTGGTAAAGGACGATTAGGAAAGTGGCAGGATATAGGATTTTCTTTAAAAGGTGAAGTAATAATAGATTATTTACATGAGTTTGAAAGAAGTTGGAAGTTTTTAAAAAAAGATACAACAGATATATTTCAAAATATTGATATTGATAAAGATGACCATGATTTAACTCCAATACAGGTTGTAAGTTCAGGTCCAAACTATGAGTTTCATACTATAAAAGACACTTTTTTAAGTTTAATATTAAAGGCTGAAAAAAGTATTCATATAGAAACACCATATTTTATTCCAGACGAGCCTATTTTAGATGCTTTAAAAGCTGCATTGGTTTCAGGAGTAAAAGTAAAAATAGTAATACCAAGTGTGGGGGACCATGCTTTTGTTTATTGGGCTAATCAATATTTTTATGGAGAACTAATTGAACTGGGAGCTGAAATATATAAATATAAATATGGATTTATTCATAGTAAGCTAATAGTTATAGATGGGGAGATTGCTTTTTTAGGAACTGCAAATTTTGATTACAGGAGTATGTATCAGAATTTTGAAATCAGTCTTTTAATTCTAGGAAATAATATTACTGAATTGGAAAAGAGAATAGATCAGGATATTCTAGACTCTCGAAAGGTGACATTAGAGGAGTATAAAAAAAGAGGAAAAAAGGATAGAGTGCTTGAATCAATTTCTAAATTGATGGCACCAATATTATAAGGGGGAAGTTATGATAAGAGTAGCTATAGTAACACTGAGTGACAAAGGATCGAAAGGAGAGAGAATCGACATAACAGGGCAAAAACTAAAAGAAGTTTTTGAAGAACATTTAAGTTATGAAAATGTTTATTATAATATGTTACCGGATACTTATGAAGAGATATGTGAAGAGTTAATGAAATTAGCAGATGAAGATATAGCTGATTTAATTGTAACGAATGGTGGAACTGGTTTTTCAAAAAGAGATGTTACGCCGGAAGCTACTTTAGCAGTAATCGAAAGGGAAGCACAAGGAATAGCTGAGTATATGAGAGCTAGGTCTTTTGAAATAACACCAAAAGCTATATTGAGTAGAGGAAGATGTGGAATAAGAAAAGGAAGTATAATTTTAAATCTTCCGGGCAGTCCAAAAGGAGCAACAGAAAATTTAAGTTTTGTGATAGATACATTAGTTCATGGAATTGAGATACTTAAAGGTGCAGCTGTGGAGTGTGCAACACCTATTAAAAAATAGGAGGAAAAAATGAAATTTGAATATATAGATTATGGGGGATCTTTAATTCAGGGATTGAAAAAAGATCCCTCTGTTGTGTATGTGTTTTCTGATTATCCTTTAAAAAATAGTCAGAGAAAAGAAAGTAAAAGAAATATTTTTGAACCGGACCCACTTTATTTAACAATGGAGGAGTTTAAGGAGTTAGCGTTCAGTACAAATAAAGTAATTTTAAGTGAAGCTAAAAGATTTGTAAGTTTATATAACTGTATGAAAAAAGAGTTTACAGAGTTAAATATAAATAATTATTTTGAATCTAT
>Trix_p1__coassemble_1999_pt1 | contig 11750 bp, 10 predicted proteins | sample Trix_p1__metabat2_low_PE_021 | metagenome-assembled genome bin Trix_p1 | reverse complement strand
GTATAAAGAATACAGTGGAAAGAGATATTTTTTACTTAGAAAAATTATTTTTTAATAACACAATTAAAAATCGGAGGGGATTTTATGAAAAAATTAGCACTTTTTTTAGGATCTTTACTTGTTGTAGGAACTGCGGTTCAAGCCAAAGAGGTTGTTGTAGCACCAGTTGAAGTATCAAAAGAGGTTATAGTTGTAGCTGAACCTGTAGTTGAGGAGGTTGTAGTTGCACCAGTATTTAAACCAACAGGATATGTGGGATTACAATATAAAGCTTATGGTAAAACAGAGGGGCATGGAGATAAAATAACAAGAGATGCAAATGGAGCTCCTGCATCTGACGACAATCAAGATACATGGAATAGAGGAGCTAATAACTACTCTAGACTTGAGACAACTTTTGGTATTCAAGCAACTGAAAACTTCAAGTTAGAGGGAAGAATTAGAGATTATAATAATTTAGAAAGAAATGATGGTAATTATAAAAACTCTAAAAATGGAACTGAGACAAGATTAAGAGCATATTATCAACATAATGATTGGTTCACTTCAAGAATACAGTATAGAGATGAAGAGAATGATTCTCAAAATTTAGAGTACCAAGCAAGATTTACAGCATATAAAAATGAAGGAGCACTGTTAAGTAAGTTATTATTTGCTCCAAAAGTATACCATTCATTCCCAGAAGATGGTGGATCTGATTATATGAACACTATCGGTATGGATATCGAATATGCAGGTAACTTACCATTAGGATTTACTTGGGATGGTACAATCTACTTAAATCAGAACTTCTATGGACAAGACTTCTATAAAGGTGTAGATTTAACAACAAATACATTAACAGGTAGAAAAGACAAAGAATTTGTAGCAGAGTGGGAGATTTATTTATATAGAAATGTTGCGTTATACTCAACAGATAAGTATGGAATAGACTTTAATTTTGAGGGTGGATATGACCCATATGTATTTGGACAGTATGACAAATATACAAAAAATCAGACTACTGGAAAAATTTCTAAATCAGCTAAGACAACTTATAGTTTATACGCATTGCTAACTTTAGATGCTGAGTATAAAGTGACAGAAAACTTTGCGGTAAACGCTGGAGTTGGAGCAGAGTATAGAAACTGGAGTAACACAGCTCAAGATTCAGCTTCTCACTGGAGATGGCAACCACTTGCATACGTAGGAATGAAAACAACATTCTAATAGATGTAATAAAAAACCCCTGGATTTATTCCAAGGGTTTTATTTTTATTACAACGATTTAATATCCTCCGTAATTGTCAGCAGCCAAAATAGCGGCCAAAACTTTTTCAGGAGTGACTTCAAAAGGCATATTATGAATTGTTTCACCTGGAGCACAAGCTAGTTTAGCGACTTCCAAAAGTTTTTCCCTTTCAATAGAATTGATACCTAAATCTTGTAAAGATGTAGGTAATCCAATATTTTTACAGAAGAATAGAACCTCATCAATTTCATCCATAGGTGCATTCTCAAGAAATAATTGAACTAAAGTACCAAAAGCTACTTTTTCTCCATGATAGAACTCGTGGCACTCTTCTAGAGCAGTTAATCCATTGTGAATAGCATGAGCAGCAGCAAGTCCTCCACTTTCAAAACCAATTCCACTTAGATATGTATTTGCTTCGATAATATTTTCTACAGCTTTTGTACAGGCACATTTTTGTGCAGCAAACATAGCTTTTTCTCCATCCGCTATAAGTGTATCAAAGCATAGTTTAGCTAGAGCCAGAGCAGCTTTAGTAGGGAGTCCACCTGCCATGTTTAAAGCTCCAGATTGTTCACAAGCTCTAGCTTCAAAGTATGTGGCTAAAGCATCTCCCATTCCACTCGCCAAAAGTCTAGCGGGAGCCTTAGCAATGATTTCAGTATCCATTAAAACTATATCAGGATTATTAGGTAAAATAAGATATTCATCAAAAATGCCATCATCTGTGTAAAGAACAGATAATGCACTACAAGGAGCATCAGTAGATGCAATGGTAGGAACAATTATAACAGGAAGATTTGAATAGTAGGAAAGAGCTTTGGCAGTATCTAGAGTTTTTCCACCACCGACTCCAATAACAATTTCAGATTTTTTTTCTTTTAGAATTTTTTTCAATCTATTAATCTCAGTTTTTGAACACTCTCCATTGAAAATTTCAAAAGTAGCAACTAAATTTTCTTTTTTAAAACTGTCTTTTATGGTATTCTCAGTGATGCTCATGACAAAATTATCAGCAATAATAAAAGCATTTTTTTTTGCATATTTTGCAATATTGCTTAAAGAGTTAGCTCCTTGAATATATTTACTCGGTGATAAAATAATGTTTTCCATATTAGTACCTCCACAATCTTTAATAAAAAGAACTTCAATACATATTTATTACCATTAAACTCTTAATTTGTAAATAGAAAAGTGGTATAATCTAATAAAAAAGGATGGTGGAAGATGCTGAAACTTTTTGATGCAATTGAAGAGAATGAGCCAAAAAAAAGAATAGATAAATTGAGGAAAGAGATAGAGCGTTATAATTACTATTATTATACTAAAAATGAGTCTATAGTTTCAGATTTTGAATTTGATAATCTTTTAAAAGAGTTGGAAAAGTTAGAAAGAGAGTATCCAGAGCTTAAAGTGGAGATATCTCCGACAAAACACGTAGGAGCTATTGATTTAAAAGAATCGAAATTTAAAAAAGTTATTCATAAAAAACCTATGTTAAGTTTAAATAATTCATACAATATAGAAGATGTGATTGCTTTTACAGAGAGAATAGAGAAAAATCTTGAATATAAACATGAAAAGTTGGAGTATGTTCTTGAGTTAAAATTAGATGGAGCTAGCATAAGTGTTACATATGAAAAGGGAGAACTTGTGAGGGCAGTGACGAGAGGGGATGGAATAGAAGGGGAAGATGTAACAGAAAATATCTTAGCTATCGATACAATTCCTAACTATTTAAAAGAGAATGTTGATTTGGAGGTCAGAGGTGAAATTGTTTTACCTTTGAGTCAATTTAAAAAATTAAATGAAGAAAGACTGGCAAACGAAGAGGACATATTTGCTAATCCAAGAAATGCAGCCAGTGGAACGCTAAGACAGTTGGATTCAGAAATTGTTAGAGAAAGAGGCTTGGATGCATATTTTTATTATTTAGTTGAGCCTTTAAAATATGGATTTAAAACTCATAAAGAGAGTTTGGATTATTTGGGGAGAGTTGGAATAAAAACAACAAAGGTAGCTGAAGTAATAGATGATTTAACCATTATGGAAAAAAGAATTGCCTACTGGGAGGAAGAGAGAGAAAAGTTAGATTTTGAAACAGATGGACTAGTAATAAAATTAAATAATATTGCTCTATGGGATGATGTTGGTTATACAACGAAAAGCCCAAGATGGGCTATAGCTTATAAATTTCCGGCAAAGCAGGTTACAACTAAGCTTTTAAATATAACTTGGCAAGTGGGAAGAACTGGAAAAGTGACTCCAGTAGCTGAGTTAGAAGAAGTTGAATTATCTGGAAGTAGAGTTAAAAGAGCTAGTTTACACAATATAGATGAGATTTTAAGAAAAGATATTAGAATAGGGGATAGAGTATTTATAGAAAAAGCTGCTGAAATTATTCCACAAGTTATAAGTTCTGTAAAAGAGGTTAGAACTGGTGAAGAAAAAGAGGTTACTCCTCCAACATCCTGCCCAGAGTGCGGATCAATTTTGGAGAAAGAGGATGGACTAGTTGATTTAAAATGCGTAAACTCTGAGTGTCCAGCAATTATACAAGGGAGCATTGAATATTTTGTATCGAGAGATGGAATGAATATAGGGGGATTTGGAAGTAAGATTGTAGCGAGAATGTTAGAACTTAATTATATAAAGGATATTACAGATATATATAGTTTAGCAAAGTATAAAGAGGAGCTTATGGAACTGGATAAAATGGGAGAGAAAAGTGTAGAAAAACTTTTGGCTTCAATAGAAAAAAGTAAAGAGAGACCATACTCTAAAACGTTGTATGCTTTAGGAATACCTTTTGTTGGAAAATTTTTAGGTAATGTTTTAGCAAAGAAAAGCAAGAATATAGATAGATTGTCCCAAATGACAAAAGAGGAACTTTTGGAAATTGATGGTATTGGAGATAAAGTCGCTGAATCTGTTTATAAATTTTTTAGAGATGAAAAATCAATGGAAATAATAAGGAAGTTAAAAAAATATGGGGTGAATTTTGGAAAAAAAGATGAGGAGATTGATAAAAAAACGGTTGAAAACGGTAAACTTTCAGGAAAAACATTTCTATTTACAGGAAAACTACAAAAATTTAAAAGAGGGGAAATTAAAGATTTGATAGAATCCTTGGGCGGAATAAATCTTTCATCTGTAAGTAAAAAATTGGATTATTTAATTGTTGGAGAGGATGCTGGAAGTAAGTTAACAAAGGCAAAAGAGATTGGAACAATAAACATTTTAACAGAGGATGAGTTTATAAATAACTTTTCATTGGTAGTAAATCAATAAAAAATAAACCTCATTCGTATCAATAATTTGATTAGAATGAGGTTTATTTATATATTAGCACTTTTATTTAAAAGATTTTTTATTGATCGTTTACAGGTTCATTTAAAGATTTTTCATATACTTTTAAAAATGGAATATATATGAAAAATGAAACAGCAATCAATCCACAACTTAGAATAAATGCAGCGATACTAAAGTTAGTTGCAAGCAGGGCTCCAACAGGTCCTGGAGTTGTCCAAGGAACAAGAGTTATAATTTTACCAACTAAGTCAAACTTTGTAGCAAACCATGCTATACAAGCATTTAATACTGGAACTCCAACAAACGGAATAAACAATAGTGGATTCATTACTATAGGAGCTCCAAACATTATAGGTTCGTTAATATTGAATACTGCTGGAATAACTGATAGTTTTCCGATAGATTTAATATGTGCATTTTTACTCACAGACATAGCAAGTGCAAGCCCTAGAGTAGCTCCAGCTCCTCCGATATAAACATAAGCATCAAGGAATCCTCCTGCAAATATTTTTGGTAGAGTTTCACCAGCTTGAAGGGCAGCTTGATTGACAGCAAGATTAGATAAAGTTATAGAGTTAATAATGGCTATAACGATATTTGTTCCATGTAATCCAGCGAACCATAGAAGATGAGTAATTATAATGATAAAGATTACTGATATCAGTGAATCAGACATATTTAATAGTGGCGCAAAAGCTTTTAAAATAATTTCAGGAACCATAAGATTTAAACTCTTCATTGCAAAGACATTCACCGCTTGGAAGATGATTGTAACAAATACAATTGGAATCAATAACTCAAATGATTTAGCAATTGCGGGTGGTACTGAGTCAGGAAGTTTAATAACAAACTTTTTTTGTACCAATAATCTGAATATTTCAATAGCTATGATTGCTCCTAGTATAGCTGTAAATAGCCCTTTAGCATCAAGATATCTGGCATCCATAATTGGCATCCATCCGCCATCTGGGATAAGAAACAGGGCTCCAGCTCCTTCGGCTTGACCAACAGGTAACCAATCAAGTTTAGCTGAAACCAGTAAAAAAGCATACATTGATAGGAATCCACCAGTTGTACCATTAAGACTATAACTATTAGATAGAGACATCCCAATCCCATATGAGACAAATAGGGACATTATACCCATGCTCACATAGAAGGGTTGTACTAAGTCTCCTTTAAAAGATCCCATTAAATTAGCGTACCATTCCATATAAAGAATATTGTTAGGATCAGTACATGGTAGATTTACCATTAAAAGAATAAAAGAACCAATAATTAAGAATGGCATCACATAAACAAAACCATCTTTAATAGCATTTAGGTATCTATTTTGCCCGACTTTAGCAGCGATAGGCATAAGTTTTTCTTCAATAATATTCATAAAGTTGCTCATAAATTTTTCCTCCATATTTTAAGTTCTATTATATCAAATTTTATAGAAAGGGGTGGAGGAAAAAACTTCCCCTCCCCATAATTTTTAAAATTTTTGAGAGTTTGATAGTTAGTTAAACTTGTAGTTTAAACCAACATATCCCCACCACATATTACACGTTTCTTTTCCATTTACTCCACCAAAAATATTTGAATTTTTGAAATCTCTTTTTCCATTTTCAAAAGCGACTCCAACAAATGTAGAAAGTTGTTCAGTGAATACATAGTTACCCATTAATTCATATCTGATTCTGTCCCCAAATCCAGCTTCCCAATCTCTTTTAAAATCTCCATTGCTATCTTTAGAATCTACAGTTTTCTCTAAAGTAAGTCTAATTCTAGGCATAATAGTTAATTTTTCAGTAGCTTGGTAAGGCATCATAATTCTAAGTTGAGTTTCTACCATCTCATAAGAGTCATAGAACTCTCCAGTTGTGTAGATAGTAGGATTTAATGACAATGTTTCAGTCAATTTAAATGAAGGTCCAAAATCTCCTTCCCAGTAGTTTCCTTTTGTACGCTTTCCAGATTTAACAATGGCTGTAGGATCTAGAATATCAATTTCATAGCTAGTTCCTTTATCCATATCATGACCAACAACAAACCATCCAGCAAAAAGATTGTTATAATAATTCCAATCAGTTCCTAATTCAAATCTTTCTCTTCTGAATCCATCGCCATTTTCATTTCTGTATTTAACATGGAATCCTTGATTTTCAAGTAGTTGATATCTAACTTTCCAATCAGTTCTTGTTCTATCGTTTGTTCCCTCTTTGAAAGAATAAGCTCCTCCGATATATCTTCTTTCAACATTTAAATCCAAAGTTAATTTTCCTTTAGAAGCAGAGACACCAGTTCCCCAGAAAAGGGCGTCATCTCCATTTCCCATAGGGTTCATTGACCCTTGATAATTTCTAGGCAATCCAGATCTGACTATCTTAGATGAGTTGTCAAAGTTTTCAGTTTCTAAATACATTCTACCATTAAAAGTCCATTTATCCTCAGGAATTTCAACCATTGTCATAACTTGAGTCTCATCATTTAAACTCTCTTCTTTAACTTCTCCTGCGATAGGTGCTTCAGTAATAGTTGTAGGTCCCGTTACAACCTCTTTAGCAAAAACATTTGTACCCAATAATGATAAAACAGCCAATAAATAAAGTGATTTTTTCATTTGTTCCCCTCCCGTTTTTTAGTAAAAATAGCAATCTATTTTCTTACTATTTAGCTAAGCTTAAAGCAAAGTCTAAAATTTTCTTACCATTTAAAGTTCCGTATGCCATAGTATCGATTACATCCAAAGGTTTTCCAGCTTCAGCAGCGATAGCTCCTAATTCAGCTTTTTTAAATCTAACCTGTGGACCTAAAAGAAATACATCATATTTAGGTAGTAACTCATGGAATTGTTCTAAACCTACGGCATCAATTTTAACTTCTATATTTTCAGCAGCAGCGGCAGCTTCCATTTTTTTAACAACCATACTTGTTGACATTCCTGCAGAACAAAGTAATAATATTTTTTTCATAGTTCTTTCTCCTTTTAATATATATTTTTAGTTACATATTTGAATTTATAATCAGTTCTAAGTGAACCAGTCACTTGGCATTACGATTATAGTTTATGTTTAAAAAAAAGTCAAATTTATCAAAAATAATACTTTTTTCGTCAAATACAAATCTATATTCTAAAAAAAAGCTTGAAAGTAAGAGAGAAATATTGTATTCTCTAGTTGTAACGAAAAAAAAATAAAAAAAAATCGTCTAATTTTTATATAAAGTTGTTTAAAAAAAACAAAAAAATTTTAAAAATTAAAAAAAATTTATTAAAATATATAAAAAAGGTGGTGTAATATGAGAAAAATGACCTTTGATTTTTCTAAAAATGATATTTTTATAGATACGGATAAAAAATTAAATAAAAAAGAAAGAGATTTTTTAGAGATAATCAGAGAGAGGTATAAAGGAAAAAATGAGAAATACATAATTTTTACAGAAAAAGAGCTAAAATCAATTGTAAAAGAGAGAGGTTTGATAGAAGATTTTTTAGATAAATTTTCAAAAAGAAGGATTCATTTAAAATTGGTAGAAAAAGGGGAAGAGATATTTTTTTCTTCATTTCCGATATTTGATTTTTATATGAGAAATAGGGAAGAGTATAGACTCTATATTTCGAGGTCATTAAAATCAATTAAAGAGAGTGGAATTTTTGATGATATAGATTTACTGTTAATTCTTTTATTTAAGGATAAAAAAAGTTTTCAACTCTATTTAACTATGATAAAAAATAGAAATCAAGGTGGTTTTTTAATAGGTAAAGATCAACTAAAAGAACTTTTAGGGGTAGGACAAGAAAATTATGAAAGATTTTATGACTTTGAAAAGACAATTCTAAAACCAGCATTAGAGGATATAAATCAATTAACAAAATATAATATAGAGTATAAAAAAATAAAAAATAGTGATGGGTTTACCAGTAAAATAATGGAGATAGAATTTATATTTAGTCATAAGCTATCTGCAATTTTAGTAGAAGAGATAGATAGGTTATTGCTCCCACTTAGAGATAGAGTGGATTCAATATCCACTATAAGTAAAGTTATAGAGGAAGCGTTATTAAAAGAGGGAGTGGAATTTGTTAGAAATAATTTATATCATCTAGATAAGGGAATTTCAGGTTCTTTGGATGAGGCTATATGTTTAGCTCTAAAAGAAAACCAAGAACTAGAAAAACAAGAAAAATATATTTTAGTTAATAAAACGGTAGATATATTTTCCAATAGATTTATTTTTGAATCAAGGCTTTATAAGGAACTTTTAAAATGTAAATTTTATTATAACTATAGTTTTTTAAAGATTTTAAGAAGTATGAAGATAGGGGAAATGCTGGAGTATAAAGATGAGGGACATAAAATAAATATTCTCTATTTGGATAAAGGGAGAGAAAGCAGTATAGAAATCTATAAAACAGTGGAAGAGGCTACGGGAGAAAAAAAATAAATTTCCCCGTCAATGTATGAAAAAAAGTTAGGAAGTAATTGAGAATATTATAACCATTAGACGAATAAAATAAATAAATTTTTCTTGAAGTTTTAACGCTTGACTTATGTGGAAAAATTTAGTAAAACCTAGGTAAAATAAAGGTTTTGAGGAGGGAGTAGAGAATGAAACAATTAGGAATATCTGTATATCCATTTCATGCTACATTAGAAGAGAATAAAAAATATATTGAATTGGCTGCAAAGTATGGGTATAGGAGAGTTTTTACTTGCTTGTTATCGGTTGATGGGGATAAAGAGATTATACTGAAGGAGTTTAAAGATACTATAGATTATGCAAATAGTTTAGGAATGGAAGTCATGGTGGATGTAGCTCCATCAATATTTAATAAATTGAATATAAGTTACGAAAATCTGTCCTTCTTTAAAGAGATAGGAGCTTGTGGAGTAAGGTTAGATTTAGGTTTTTCTGGAAATGAAGAGAGTATAATGACATTTAATGAGTATGGATTATTAATTGAAATAAATATGAGTCAAGATACAAACTATGTGAATACTATAATGGACTTTATGCCAAATAAAGAGAAGTTAGTTGGGTGCCATAATTTTTATCCACACAGATATACAGGATTATCAAGGGAACATTTTAGAAACTGCAATAAAAGATTTAAGAGTTTTGCTTTGACAACAGCAGCTTTTGTTACATCACAAACAGGGACCTTTGGTCCATGGCCTGTAAATGATGGACTTTGTACATTGGAGGAACATAGAGATCTTCCGATTGAGGTTCAAGGTAGAGAGTTGTTCAATGAAGGGATCGATATTGTGATTATATCCAATTGTTTCCCAACAGAGGAGGAGCTTAAGAAATTAGCAGATATAAATAAAGAGATGTTAGAGATAGAGTGCGAAGTTTATAAAGGTGTAGGAGCAGTTGAAAAAGATATAATAGAAAAAGAGCTACATTATCAAAGAGGAGACGTAGGGGAGTATGTTGTTAGATCAACGCAACCAAGAGTAAAATATAAAGGTATCCATTTTGAGCTATTTAATCCAGTTGATATTAAGAAAGGAGATATTTTAATAGAATCGTCACTTTATGGACAATATGCGGGAGAGCTACATATTGCAAAAAAAGATATGAAAAATTCGGGAAAAACAAGTGTAGTAGGAAAGATAGATTCGAATTATATGGGATTGTTAGATAGTATTAAACCTTGGCAAAAATTTAAGATAAAAATAAAAAAGCAATAAAATCGGTTTAGGAGGAGAAAATGATAGATTTTACAGAAGAGGAATTAGAGGAGATAATATTTTCAATAGTTGCGTATGCAGGAGAGGCAAAAGGATGTGCTCATCAAGCATTGGCATTTGCAGAAGAGGGAAAGTTTGAGGAGGCTGAAGAGTGCATGAGAGAGTGTGATGCGGCAGTTTTAAAAGCTCACCACGTTCAAACTGATATGATTCAAAAGGAAGCAGGAGGACAAAAGATTCCATTATCAATAGTTTTTGTTCATGCTCAAGATCACTTGATGACAGCTTTATCTGAGAGAGAGTTAATTAAGAAAATGATTAAACTAAATAAGAGATTATTCGCATTAGAAAATAAATAGTAAAAAGCATAAAATAAAACCCCCTTGAAAGTTTCAAGGGGGTTAATTTTATATCTATGCTAACCAAGCACCAAACATCCAGATGTGCTTTTGATATAAAGCAGCTATATCTGTAATTAGTGTAAGAGTTTCTTGATCATTTTCTTTCTCAGCAATTCCCATAACAAGGTTAGCTTCAGCTAATAGAAGTTTAAAATCTTCTAACATTAATTTGACAGCTTCTTTAGCTAAGTATGCTCTAGTTTCAGCTTCAGCTAAAACAGTGTGTTTTAAATAGATTTCTAAAGATCCAAAAGGTCTATGTCCAATCATTAGGATTCTTTCAGCGACAGAGTCAATCTGTGCATCAATTTCACTCATTATTCCATCAAGCATTGGATGTATAACGAAGAAATGTTCCCCAGTTAAATTCCAGTGGAAATTGTGTACTTTAGTTTTAAATACGTGTAAATCTCCTACAAATTTGTTCATTTGAAATACTAGATCTTTATTTTCCATAAAAAATCCTCCTCTTGTTTTAAAAGCCTTTAGTTTTATTTTCTAACTTCACTTTCATTATTCGAGGATTTTTAAATTTTCCTTCAAAGAAAATAAAAAAATTAGTATGACATATTGTTAAGAGTAGTACCTATTTTTTCAGAAATATCTTTCATAGCAATTACGATTTCGCTTATGTGGTGTTCATTTGTATTATTGCTGAAGAAAGGGCAACTTAAAGCAGCTATAATCTTATTATTTTTATCATAGATGGGAATAGCTACGGCACTGATTGTATTTGAGTGTTCCATATTATCAAATGCAATTTTTTTTACATTTACTTTAAAGAGCTCTTTTTTTAGATTTTCTCTACTAGTTATAGTATTTTCAGTGTATTTTGGTAAAATTTCAGGCAATAGAGAGTTGAGCCTTTTTTCTGGTAGTTGGCAGATTAGAATTTTACTTGCTGCACCAGCGTGTAGAGGAAAAATCGCATTCTCAGGGACAGTAATTTTATAGTAGTCATTGCTTTCGACAGAGGCGATAACTCTAATTTTATTTTTATCAAAAACACTGACTTTAAAAGTTTCTTTAAATTTTAAAGAAAGTTCTTCTAAATATGGATAAGATATATTTTTAATTAAATTATAATTTTTGTTTTTATTTGAAAAATAGTCAAACTTATTC
>Trix_p1__coassemble_1979_pt1 | contig 11942 bp, 12 predicted proteins | sample Trix_p1__metabat2_low_PE_021 | metagenome-assembled genome bin Trix_p1 | reverse complement strand
GTTTGTAATAACCCTAAATTATTTTTTAAAGGAGGCATTATGAAAAATATAGTATTTGATATTGGTAATGTACTGCTAGATTTTCATCCACAAGAATTTTTAAAAGGATTAGGATTTGAAAAAAATATTGAAGAAAGGTTATATAAATTAATTTTTTTAAGTGACGAATGGCAAGAGTTGGATCGTGGTTCTATTGATTACGAAATTGCTGAAAAAATCTTTAAAACAAAAGCTCCAGACTTAAAAAAGGAGATATCTGTTGTACTTGATAAGTGGCATGAAATGCTTACTCCTATAGAAGCAAATGTCAATCTTTTAAAAACATTAAAAGATTGTGGATATAATATATATTACCTCTCTAATTTTCAAAAAGATATCTATGAAAAAATGTATAACAAATACGATTTCTTAAGAATTGGAAATGGTGGAGTTATATCGTACCAAGTTAATACTCTAAAGCCTGATCACTTTATGTATGCAATCCTTCTTTCAAAATATAATTTAGACCCTTCTGAAACACTGTTTATAGATGATAACTTCGATAATATTGAGGAAGCAAAAAAAATAGGTTTCCACAGTGTTTTATTTACAAATTGTGATGAACTTAAAAAGTCTATCACACCATTACTTTAAATATAAAGACAAAACTAGAACATATAAAAAAGAACTCTTTGAACACAGACACAAAAGAGTTCTTTTTATTTTTATCTTTTTAAAATATTTCTTTTGAAATTAAAAAGGAAAAGTGAAATATTTTCAATAAATTAATTATAGATATCACTATATTTGGAGGTTTTTATGAAAAAAGCACTTGTTATTTTTAAAAGTGGAGATAATCTTGATTTAATAATCGAAAGCTGTCTTTCATTAAAAAAGGAGTTTGGTTTTGAGATAACCCCTGTTTATGCTTTAAATGTAAATCCTTTTATCAGTAACTCTGAAGATGCTGCAAATCTTCTTGAAGATTTTTCTGAATTACAAGATGATTTTTTGGATAAAACAAAAGAAAAATTAGTTGAACATAAACTGAATGCACATCTTCTCAGTATTGTTCAAATTACTACAGAAAATTTAAAAAATCTTTTAAGGTTAAATGATCTTCTCCTTTATCAAGAGGGATTATTTTTGGGAGACCTTTTTTTAGAAATTTTGAAAACTATCTACAGACCTATCATAATCTTAAGAGGCAAACCTTTAACCTTTGAAAATATCGGAGTAACATCTGATGATGGCATAAAAATCAATAAAAGTGTCTATAGTTTTCTAACTTTATTCTCTTCAACAGATATTGAAAAACTTGATGTTTTTACATGGAACTATAAGAAAAAAGATCATGTCCTTCTTGAGCTTATCCATGATAAAGGAGTACTTCCCAATTTAAGAGGTTTTTCATCTTCTCTGGATGATATTAAAGATTTTTATTTTGAACTTAATAAAACCTCTCTTCTGATTATGGGAAATCTTAGTTACTCCTTCTTTCTCGAAAAAATAACTAATCGTATGGGTTTAAATATCTTAGAACACATTAATTCCCCAATTTTTATAGGTTAAAACCATTTTAAAAGAGACTGATGAGTCTCTTTTTCTATCTTATAAGATATTTTAGCATAAAAATTTTATAAATTTTTTTAACGAGAAAAAGAAATAAACTTTTATTTAGTATATACTAACATAATACTTTTATAATAAAAGGAGGGAAATCTATGTTGCACTTTGTACACGACTTTGAGTTTTTGGGATTAGCTAAAAAAAATTTTACTGATGACTATGGAAATGAGATGAGTCAGCTCTATTACATATACAAATGTAAAAAATGTCATAAAATTAGAATCAAAGAGTTTATGGTATCTAAAGCTGATGAATCTGATGGAATCCCTACAGTACTGGGGTTATATCGTAACGCTCTTGATTGTGATGTAATTAAGGCAATTGAAATTTCTTAATGTTATTATAAATTAAGGAGGATACTAAATGTTTTTTAAAGAATTTAAAGAGTTTGCTATAAGAGGAAATGCCATAGATTTAGCTGTTGGTGTTATCATAGGTGGTGCTTTTAGTAAAATTGTTAACTCTATTGTTAACGATATTTTAATGCCTGTTATCGGTATATTTTTAGGTGGCGTTAATTTTAGTAACTTAAAATATATTATTAAACCTGCTCGAGGAACAATACCTGAATCTGCTATGCGATATGGAAATTTTATTCAATCTGTTGTTGATTTCACAATAATTGCGTTTTGTATTTTTTTAATGGTTAAAGGAATTAATCACCTTCGCAAAAAAGAGGACACCCCGTCCGTTCCCACTCCTACAAAAGAGGAGATATTGTTAACAGAAATCCGAGATCTTCTAGCTAAAAAATAATTTTTTATAAATAACAAAAAGGATTGCCTTAATGACAATCCTTTTTATTTTCTTACTTGCTATTATCGAACTCTAATTTTATTTTATCCAATATTTTTTCATTTTTTAGTAGCTTTATACCTGTCAAAGTAAGAGCTAGTACAGCTTCCTCCATCCCTTTATACGCCCCACTTTCAATCGTACACTCCGCTAACTCTCTACTGTGACTTGTCACTTCTTTATATAACGGTAAATACGGATGAATTGTTGCACACACATGGCTCACGTCTCCCGCATCAGTTGATCCACTCTCTTCCGAATCCTCCATCTCAGTTATACCAATATCTTTTAAACTTTCTTCATAAAGATTCATTAAAGTTTTATTCGTAACTAAATCTAAAAAACTTGTTTCATAATTTTCTATTTCCAATTTAGTTCCTGAAGATATCGCCGCACCTTTTGCACAATTAAGAACTTTTTCTAAAAGTATATCTAACTCTTTTTTATTTCTTGATCTCACATAAAAATTAGCTATAGCTAAGTCTGGAATTATATTAGCCGCTTCTCCACCCTTTGTAATGATACCGTGTACTCTATCAGTTGGCAATATTTGTTGCCTCAGTGCATTTATTGTATTGAATAAAGTAATTATAGCATCTAAAGCGTTTATACCTAAATGAGGCGATCCTGCAGCATGAGCAGTTTTCCCTCTAAATGTAAATTGTAAAGCTTCCATGGCCTGACTTGAACTACTTCTCAAATGTAAATTTCCACTCGTAGGATGAACTATCATAGCCACATCTATATTGTCAAAGGCTCCAGCTTTTACCATAGCCACCTTCGCACCATCAGTTTCCTCAGCCGGTGTTCCAATTACTAATACTTCTCCACCATATATATTTACAAACTCTCTCAAAAGTATTCCTGCAGCACTACTAGTTACCCCTAAAAGGTTATGACCACATCCATGACCAATCTCCGGAAGAGCATCATATTCTGCCAAATATGCTATCCTCGGTCCTGGATTTTCTCCTGCATAATTTGCCAAAAATGCAGTTTCAATTCCACAATAACCTTTTTCTATAAAAAAACCGTATTTGCTCAATATTTCACAATGTTTATCTCTTGCTTTAAACTCTTTTGAACCTAACTCTGGATTTTCAAAAAGATAGTTATTTAACTCTTTTAATTCTTCAAAAATTTCTAAGTATCTCTTTTTTAACTCTGACATAATTTTTTCCAAATTCATCCCTCCTAATTTATTTTTAAATTTTTATTTAATATAAATCCTTTACTTTTTTCTTTTCTATTGATAAACATAGTTTTAGCTAGATAGATTGCACTAAAGCCAGCTACCAATTTCGCTACAATAAATGGTAAAATATTATCGGGTGAAACTCCTGCCACAAAACCTAGTTGACCCCCAAAGACATATGATCCAGCTACTGAAAATGCACTATTTATTATTTTACTATTGCCATCCATCTTATTAAAAATTCCAAACATGGGTATACTACTCACTAAAGATGCCATAAATCCAGCTGTACCACTTTCGTCTACTCCCAACAGAGAGCCCATTTTTTTTAAAATCTCTTTAAAATATTTTTCTATAAAATATAAAAGTGGATAAGCCCCACTCAATGTTAGAGTCACTCTTGTAACAATTTTCATACTTTCATCTATTGGATTTAATCCTTGAATTATCGAGTATCCAAACATAGTCTCTACAATGGTTAAAATTAATCCTAGTGTTATAACTACCGTCATTGCTTTTCCAAATATATCAAACAGTTTACACGTTCTCTCTGGAAAAAACCATAATCCTACACAAATAACTCCCGAAAAAATTGCCACTGGGATTAAATTATATATGATTAATCTCACATCAAGTCCCATCATTATACCTGCCACAAAACATCCCAATGGAATGGTAGCAACTCCACTCAATATTCCTTTAGAAAAATTTTCTTTTGATAAATTATCAATGATCCCAAACGCTACTGGCATTGTAAAAATAACTACTGTTCCCAACATAGAACCCAATATTATACCTGAAAACTCCACTAAATCTTTATTCATAGCTAAATCTCTTGCTAAAAAATACCCACCCATATCTGTTGCCAAAATAGAATTTATATATATTGAAGGATCAACTCCAGTTAAAAAGTAAAGTCTTTCAACAAAAGGTTTTGAAATCTTCGATATCAAAGGAGTTATCGATAATATTCCTAACATTGCTAATATTAAAGGACCAGCTACATTTATACCCTCTTGGAATCTTTTTCCATACCCTAACTTATTCCCAAAACATCTATCTAATGCTCCTAAAACTGCAAAAAAAGTTAGAATAAAAAATATAACTTTCAATTTTAATCCTCCCAATTTCATTTTATGAATTGATTATATCATGAATACAAAAAAAATCTAGTACTAACGTACTAGATTTCCCTTAATTTTTGCGTTATTTCAACACTTTACTTCTAAATAAATCAAACACTTCTTTCACTGATAAAATCTCATTAATTTTCCATGCATCTTTTCCTGCAAAGAAAATTCCTTCCAAAGAATTACCCTCATGCCCCTTTATTAAGCTGTCCTTCACACAAAATTTTCTACTACATTTTTTTAAACAACTTGTACATTTTTTTGGAGTTAACTTCTCTTCATCAATGACTCTTTTTACATATGGTGATAGTATCGCATTGGCTGGAAGCCCCGCTGAGCTCATAATTTGAACTACATCTCCCTCTTTTGAGTTAACATACATCTCTTTGAACTCTTGGCTTACTTCACACTCTTCAGTAGCAATAAATCTGCTTCCCATTTGAATTCCATCCACACCTAAAGCCATCATCCTTACAGCATCTTCCGGAGTAATAACTCCCCCCGCTCCAAAAACTGGAATTGAAACTCCTTTTACTATCTCTTCCACTATATCCCAAGAATCCTTATCCGTTCCTAGATGTCCACCAGCGTTACCACCTTCAACGACAATTGCATCTGCACCTAATTTTTCAGCTATTTTAGCTAATTTTAGACTTGAAACTATTGGAATAACTTTCACTCCTGTACCTTTGACAGTTTCAAAAATATCTCTTGAAAAACCTGCTCCACAAATTATCATATCCACTTTTTCTTCTATTGACACTTTCACTGCTTCTGCAAAGTTTGATGCGGCAACCATTATATTTACACCTAGTGCCCCACCTTTTTTTATTATCATCTCTTTTGCTTTTCTTATTTCCTCTCTGAACTCTTCTGCTGGAATGGCTGTTCCTGATATTACACCGACTCCTCCTTGATTGGCTACTGCTGCTGCCAGTCTTGACATTGATGCTCTAATCCCCATTCCTCCTTGAATAATTGGTACCTCTATACTTAAATCTCCTATTTTCAATTAAATTCACCTCCAAATATAATAACACTTGTTATAATAACATATGTTATCAAAAAATGGAAACTTTTTTTAGATATTTTTTACCTTTTCTTCCAAGCAAAGTGAATTAGGGCTATTTAAATCATATTTTCAAAAAATATTTTATATGTTCTGTACGTTTCATATACATCCAACTTTGAAGATACTTCAAACGGTGAATGCATCGCTAGAAGCGCTGGACCTACATCTATTGTTTTTATCCCCACTTCAGCTAAAAACATTGCTACTGTCCCACCTCCACCTTCATCTACTCTACCTAGTTCACCAATTTGCCAAGTTATTCCATGTGTATTTAACAGATTTCTGATACTCCACGCATACTCTGCATCAGCGTCATTTGTTCCACTTTTTCCTCTAGCACCTGTAAATTTAGTCACAACTATACCATAATTTAATTTCGCTGCATTTTGAGCCTCATGGACACCTTTAAATATAGGATCGATTGCCGCATTTACATCCGAAGAAAGAGCATTTGAATTCCAAAGAACTTTTCTTAAATCTAAATCACTATATGTTCCTTGAATTTTACTGATTAAGTCACTTGTGAAATATTCTAAATAATTGGATTGTAACCCTGTTGATCCATGTGATCCTGTTTCCTCTTTGTCCGCTAAAAAGCATACAGCTGTCTTTGTCGGAATTCCATCTATATCTAATATCGCTCTCAATGAAGTATATCCACAAACTCTATCATCTTGCCCATAAGCACCGATAAGAGATCTATCTAATCCTACATCTTTAGCTTTAAAAGCTGGAACTAACTGAAATTCTGCCGATATAAAATCTTCCTCTACCATACCGTAAGTCCTATTTAATTCCTCTAAAATCTGATATTTTATTAAATCTTTAATTTCACTATTTTTGATTTCAGTTGGTATAGAGCCTACTATGATTTGTAACTCCTCCCCCTTTATAACCTCTGAAGTTTGCCTATCTCCTTGAAATTTCGCTGCCAAATGTGGTAATAAATCTGGAATTGTGAATACAGGATCATCCTCTTTTTCTCCTATCACAATCTCTTTTCTCTCTCCATTAGCTAAAATAACAACTCCATGCAAAGATAATGGAATAGACGCCCATTGATATTTTTTTATTCCACCGTAATAATGAGTTTTCATATATGCTAATTCTAACTCTTCATACAATGGATTTTGCTTCAAATCTATCCGTGGAGAATCAATATGAGAAACCACATAATTTATCCCATTTTTTATGTCCTCTTTTCCTACTACTGCTAATACCAAGTTTTTTTCTCTATTTACATAAAAAACTTTGTCCCCAGCCACCAATCTCTCTTTTGTACTAGCACATACAAAACCATTTTTTTTAGCTAACTCTAAACCAAACCGTACATACTCTCTTTCTGTTTTCCCAAAATCCAAAGAAGTTTTATACTCCTCACAAAAATCAAATACTTTACTTCTTTCCAACCCTTTGTTCTTCCACCCATTTTCTTTTTTTAATAACATCTTCTCCTCCTTTTATTCATCATAAAAATTTTCAAGATTATCTATTTGTGAATACACAACTGCTGCCAATTTGTGAGATAAATGTCTAACTCTTTTTTCTAGATCTATTTTTATCAAAGGTTCTTTTATTACCTTCACTCGCATTTTTTTCAATCTATTTAAATCTAGTTCTACAGGAGTACTCCCCTCGTCACTATATCTTTTAAGTATCTCCTCTGGTATCTCTACAGAGTTGACTATAACTTTATCAATCATGTCAAAACCTACGTGTCTATTTATTGATTCTATATGATCTGCAACACTGTAATTTTCTGTTTCACCCATCTGTCCCATAGCATTACATATATATATCTTTTGTGCTTTTGATTTTTTTAAAGCCTCCTGCATATTCTCTAAAAGTAGATTTGGAATAATACTCGTGTAGAGACTACCTATTGAAAAAACTATCAGGTCAGCTTCTTCTATAGCTCTGATATTCTCTCTTGGACTACTCACTTTTCCATCATAAAAAACCCTTTTTATTTTTTCTCCTAAAACCGGTATATCTGATTCGCCAAATACAAATCCACCACTTATTTTTTCTGCCACTAATTCTATTTTTTCCAAAGTTGCAGGAAGTATTTTTCCATTTATATTAAAAAGTTTCCTAAGTCTTCTCAGTGCAACTTGTACATCTCCCGTGATTTCTGTCATCGCCGTTATCAATAAGTTTCCTAGGGGATGAGCTCCTATTGATGAATCTTCTCTAAATCTATACTGAAAAACTTCCTCTATTAAAGGTTCCACATTACTCAACGCTATCATCACATTTCTTAAGTCGCCTGGAGCTGGTATATTGAACTCTTTTTTTAAAATACCACTACTCCCACCACTATCCGCAACAGATACTATAGCTGTTATATCTATTGGAAAGTGCTTTAATCCCCTCAATACTACCGAAAGTCCACTTCCCCCTCCTATTACCACTACTTTTGGATTTCTCATAACTATTCCCCTTCTCTTATTTTAATTATACTCATATTTTATAACATTCTTTTGCAAAAAAAAACTATATTTGTTAAAATAGTTGTATATTTTAATTAATGGAGGGGTTTTATGAAAAATAATCATGGAGCAAATCTTCATCAACTAGCAGAAACACTGGGTATCAATGAAAAACAACTTATCGATTTTAGTTCAAATATAAACCCTTTTGGTCTTAGTCCTAAAGGACTAAAAAAGCTAAAAGAAAATTTATATCTTGCAACCACATACCCTGACCCTGATTATACAAATTTGAAAGCTAGTATCTCTACTTATTGTAATTGCAATCCAGAAAATATTGTTTTAGGAAGTGGAGCTACAGAGCTTATCTCTTCTACTATTGAAGTTATAGCTCCTAAAAATACTTTACTTCTAGCACCTGCATATTCTGAATATGAAAATGAACTTATCAGAAGAGGTTCTAAAATCACTAAGTTTTTTTATGAAAAAGAAAATAATTTTCAAATCAATATAGATAATCTCATCTCTTTTATCTCCTCTAATTGTTTTGATATGATTGTTATCTGTAACCCAAATAACCCCACAGGAACATTAATTTCTATTGAAGATCTTGAAAAAATTTATTTAACTTTTAAAAAACCGATTATGATTGATGAAACATATATTGAATTTACAGATTCATCTAAGACTTCAGCTATCAATTTAGTTAACAAATTTGATAGAATTATTGTTATTAGAGGAACCTCTAAATTTTTTTCTACACCCGGAATCAGACTCGGATATTCTATTGTTTCAAAGGGAGATATCTTAACATCTCTGAAGACCGTTCCAAACCTTTGGAATATCAATATTTTTGCATCTATTATGGGAGAGGCTATGTTTAGAGACAATAATTTTATTGATATGTGTCATAAAAATTTCGCTGAAAATTTCAATCTATTGTTTGAAGGTTTAAAAACATTTAAAGAGTTCAAGATTTACGACTCAAAAAGCAACTTCATTCTTTGTGAAATTTTAAGTTCCAAGTTTGATTCAAACACACTTTATAACTATCTATCTAAAAAAGGAATTATTATTAGAAAAGCCCAATCTTTTGATAAATTAGATGAAAAATTTTTTAGAGTTTGTGTGCTGACTAAAGAAAATATCAATCTTCTACTAAAAGAGATTGAAACGTTTACACGGAAATATTAAATACGGAGGAATCATGTTAAAAAAAATTTTGTTTTTAAGTTCGGTTACACTCTCAACGGTCAGTTTTGCTCAATATGAGCCTTGGAACTTCACCGTTCTAGAAGCGAGTCTTATCAAAGGAAATGCTTTACCAAATGGTTGGGGAACTTCAGAAAAAGATGTTGTTTTTGAAGTACAGGGTACAACTAGGTATAATCTTCTAGATTTATACTGGTTTGTTGATAGATCAAACATTTTTAAAAGCTCCAATTTGAGTGATAAAAACGGTATCGACGATAACTACACATACGGTGAAATCTCACCAAGAATATCAATAGATGGCTTAACTGGAACTGATTTGTCATTTGGTCCTGTATCTGAATGGTTTATTGCAACTCAATTTGATTTTGATAATGTTCATGGTAAAAGTCAATGGACTGGACAAAACGAAGGGCTTAGAAAATACTATATTGGTATTGGTAACTATGTATCTATTCCAGAAATGAAGTATATGAAGTTCGATTATTTTAAAACGAATCTATATGCTAGATATGTCGAAAAAAATTATGGTCGAAATGAAGATCAATGGGATGGCTATCTATTCAACATTGCTTATGGTGGAATTTTTTACAAATTTGAAAATGGGATGAAATTCGGATTCAGCGGATGGCTCGACTATGATTTTGGTGCTAAAAATAATTCGGATTATAACAAACAAACTCACGATTCTTTACAGTGGCAAAATCAAATTAGATTCTATCTAAATAATAATCTTTCCGTAAGTTATACCTATCAAATAAATAACCATTTTTCTCAAGTTAATCAAAATAGCTCAAATAAAAATAATGAGTCTTTTGGTATTCATTATGCTATCATGTTTTAGTTTATGAAATAGCTATCTATATGACATAACTTAAAAAGTTCACCAATAACTTAAAACTAAAAAACTCCTCTTTTTTAAAAAAGGAGTTTTTTTTATATCTATACTAGAAAACAAGTTCTACTATTTTTTTAAAATTTCTTCAATTTCGTAGTCGTATTTTGGCATTTTATCTCCTAATCTTCTATTTCCATTCTCTGTTATTAAAAAATCCCCTTCATATCTCATTCCACCAAAATCCAAATATTTTTTTACTTCTTCATAGTTGATATACTCCTTAAATTTCCCCTCTTTTTCCCACTTTTTTATCAACTCCGGAATAAAATAAACTCCTGGCTCTATTGTTAACACGTACCCAGGCTTTAACTCTTTTCCCATTCTTAAAGATTTTAATCCAAATTGAATCTCTCTTTTTGTCACATTATCATAACCTACATTATTTTCACCAAAATTTTCCATATCATGAACATCTAGTCCTATCATATGACCTAAACCATGTGGAAAAAATAAAGCGTGTGCTCCTACATCCACTATCTCATCCACACTTCCCCTCATAATCCCTCTTTTTATCAAGCCTTCAACCAAAACTTTACAAACTTCTAAATGAACAGATTTATTTGTTACTCCAGGTTTTGTACACTCCTCAGCTCTATCAAACATCTCTATTAGCAGGGAATAGATATCTTTTTGTCTAGAATCAAATCTTCCTGAAACTGGAAAAACTGTTGTCATATCTCCACAATATCCATTTTCTAATCTAGCCCCACAATCCAATAAAACTATATCTCCCTCCTTAAAAATATTCCCATGAAAGTGGTTGTGTAGAATTTGTCCATTCGTTGTACAGATAGTATGAAAAGATGTTGTTGCATTATATTTTTTAGCAACAGCTTCCAATAATGCTACCAACTCATAACCTTTCATTCCAACCTTCACATTTTTCATAGCTACCAGATGCATTTCCCTTGTAACGTTTGTAGCCTTTTCCAATTCCGCAATTTCATAATCCCTTTTTAAACTCCTCATCTCTATTATTCCATCTACTAGTCTTTTTGAAAATTTTTCGTTTACCTCGTCTAAACTCAGCCCCAATAGCCTAGATATTTTTAGACTATTTTCAACACGATACTGATTGGTAAAATGGATAATTCTTTCATTATCTTTATCCCTCTTTAGTATCTCTTTCATTTTTTCTAGTTCCACAAAATTTTCTATTCCTACATCTTTAGCTCTCTCTTTAAAAGTTCTCTGTTGCCCCATCCAAATTATGTCATCCATTGTAAATTCTTTTCCAAATATATAATCTTCATCACTATCTACATCCATAACTCCAACTAAATCTGGTGAGTTTAATCCAAAATAATATAAAAATGTGGAGTCTTGTATAAAGTTATAGCTATTATCTGCGTATGACATTGGTGACTCCGAATTTCCCACAATTAAAACCAAACCGTTTCCCACCAACTCTTTTAATCTTTTCCTTCTTGAAATGTAGACATCTTTATCAAACATAAAAACTTCCCCCTCCTTTTACAATAGTATTTTAAAAATACTATAGCATATTTTTTTGATATTTTTAATTTTTTATCCTCTAAAAAAATTTAAAAACAAATTTAACACAAGATATTGTGTTATTTTTTCAAACTAAACAATATAT
>Trix_p1__coassemble_1971_pt1 | contig 11978 bp, 12 predicted proteins | sample Trix_p1__metabat2_low_PE_021 | metagenome-assembled genome bin Trix_p1 | reverse complement strand
ATGTATAATTATGATAAATATGTATATTGTTTATGGTTCAATAATTTGATTAAAAGGAAAGTTGAGTGAAAATCTCGCACGGTCCCGCCACTGTAAGGAGGACGAAATTAGACTAAGCCACTGTAGTTTTTATGGGAAGGCCTAAGAGTAGGATGAATCTGAGTCAGGATATCTGCCATGAATATAAAAGAAAATATAAAATCTGCGGTGAACAGATTTGTATTTAGAACTGTCAATTTCAATTCTAATTAGCAATATTCTATTCATTTTCGCAATTTTTATATTTCCGATAAACTTCATAAGTTAGGAGAAATGATATAATGAAACATAAGAACATAATGGTTGTTGGGACATCTTCAGGTGCAGGGAAGAGTATAACAGTTACAGGGTTATGTAGAGCATTTTTTAAAGATGGATATACTGTTTCACCTTTTAAATCTCAAAATATGGCATTGAATTCGTATATAACAAAAGAAGGACACGAGATGGGACGTGCACAGGCACTTCAAGCAATGGCGTGTGAAAAAGAAGCTCATTATACTATGAATCCAGTTTTATTAAAGCCTACAGGTGATAGGAGAATTCAAGTTATTGTCAATGGAAAATCTATCGGCAATATGGGAGGCCTTGAGTACGGAAATTACAAATCGATATTAAAAAAAGATATAATTGAAGCCTATAATACAATTAAGATTAAGAATCAAATATGTGTTATAGAAGGAGCTGGAAGCCCGGTAGAGTTAAATATAAAACAGGATGATATAGTGAATATGGGTTTAGCTGAAATGGTGAATGCTCCTGTTATTTTAGTTGCAGATATAGATAGAGGGGGCGTCTTTGCGTCGATATACGGAACTATATCTTTGATGGAATCAGAGGAAAAAGCTAGAGTAAAAGGTGTAATCATAAACAAGTTTAGAGGAAATGTTGATATATTAAAGCCGGGACTGGAAAAGATAGAGGAACTGACAGGGGTTCCAATTTTAGGAGTCATGCCATACTTTGAGCTAGACATAGAGGACGAGGATGGAGTAACAGAAAAGTTTAGTAGGATTAAATCAAAAAAAGGAGATATAAAAGTTTCAGTTATAAAACTTAAACATATATCTAACTTTACAGATATTGATGCTTTACTAGCAAATAAGGATGTAGATGTTAATTATGTGACGTCATTTCATGAGTTGGGAGATGAGGACTTGATAGTCATACCTGGATCTAAAAATACAATAGATGATTTAAAAGATATAAAAGAAAAAGGAATTGCACAAGAGATTATAAAAATTTCTCGAAAAGGAACTCCTATTATTGGTATATGTGGCGGATTTCAAATTTTAGGAGAAAAAGTATTGGATCCCTATGGAGTGGAGGGAGATATAAAAGAACTACCGGGATTGGGACTTTTAGATATAGAGACTACAATGGAAAAAGAAAAAGTGACGACGCAGTATACAGGATTATTAAAAGGAGAAATGGGGCTATTAAAGGGGTTGGGAAATATTGAAGTTAAGGGATATGAAATTCATCAGGGAGTAACGACTGGAAAAGAAAAATCAATAACCTCAGATAATAGATTAATAGCAACAGTAAAAGATAATATTTTTGGAACATATCTGCATGGTATTTTTGATAATAGAGAGTTTACCGATTTTATTTTAAATAATATAAGAGAGAAAAAAGGGTTGGAAAAGAGAAACAGTGCAATAACTTTTGATGAATATAGACTCCAAGAGTTGGATAAATTAGAAAGAATATTTAGAGAAAATATAGATATGAAAGCTATTTATAAGATTTTGGAGGGGAATTAATGAGTTTTATTTTGAAAATTTGGATGGCTTATTTATTAGACTTAATTTTAGGTGATCCCTATTGGTTTCCACATCCGGTTAGATTTATTGGGAAATATATAACTTTTATTGAAAATAGAATCTACTCATTGAAAAATAAAAGAGTTTATGGCGGGTTATTAACTTTTACAGTTATACTTACAACAGGAATACTTTCATACCATATAGCTAAGGCATCCCAGTTTTTAGAAATTTTCTTTTTGTATACAACTCTAGCAACAAAGAGTTTAGGGGCAGAAGGGATCAAAGTATATAAAATTCTAAAAAGCGGAGATTTAAAAAAGGCTCAAAAAGAGCTCTCATATCTAGTTAGTAGGGATACGGGTGAAATGGATGAGATACAAGTTGTGAGAAGTACAATGGAAACAATAGCTGAAAATAGTGTTGATGGGGTGATAGCTCCTATGTTTTATGCGTTTTTAGGAAGTTTAATGACAATTGAAGGAACTTCATTGGCATTGCCATTGGCAATGGGATATAAGGCAGTGAATACCCTCGATTCAATGGTTGGATATAAAAATGATAGATATATAGACTTTGGGATGGTTTCAGCAAAGGTGGATGATTTTTTTAATTTTATTCCAGCAAGATTATCTGGTTTGTTAATAATTCCAATTGCGACTTTTATATTGGGAATGGGGATAAAAAGACCGTTAAAGGTGTTTTTTAGAGACAGAAAAAATCATTCGAGTCCAAACTCTGCTCATTCGGAAGCAGTTTTTGCAGGAGCCATAGGAGTTCAATTTGGTGGTAAAACAAAATATTTTGGAAAATATTTTGAAAAGCCTACAATAGGAGATAAATTAAAAGAGTTTCAATGTGACGATATTAAAAAGTGTTATAGAATAATGTTTATGACATCTTTTGTAGGTATGATTCTATTTACAATATTTACTCAACTACTATAAGATACGGGAAGTGAAATAATATGGATTTACATGGTGGAAATATATATAAATTGAAAAGAGATAGTGGGATAGATGTCTTGGATTATAGTTCTAATATAAACCCTTTGGGTGTCCCAAATAGTTTTAGAAAGGCAGTTATAGAAAATTTTGAATCTTTGGAAAAATATCCAGATATAGATTATACGGAGCTAAGAGTGGCGATTGCTAACTATAATAACTGCTCTATAGAAAATGTGGTAGTGGGAAATGGTGCCACAGAAGTTTTATTTTTGTATATGAAGGCAATAGAAGGCAAGAAAATTTTGATAGTCGCACCAACTTTTGCAGAGTATGAAAGAGCTGCTAGAGCTGGAGGAAAAGATGTAACTTTCTTTCCGTTGAACAAAGATTTTTCTTTAAATGAAGATAAGCTATTGGAGTTTATAACAGATGAGGATGTTGTGGTTATATGTAATCCAAATAATCCAACTGGGAAGTTTCAAGAACTTGAAAAAATAAAAAAAATTGCTGATTTTTTAGAGAAAAAAAATAAAAAACTATTTATAGATGAGGCTTTTATTGAATTTATCGAGAGATGGAAAGATAAAACAGCGCTTTCATTAAAAAATAAAAATATATTCATTTTAAGGGCATTGACTAAGTTTTTTGCACTTCCGGGAGTTAGATTGGGCTATGGATTAACATATGACGAAATAATTTTGAATAGAATAAAAAATATTAGAGAGCCGTGGAGTGTGAATGGAATAGCAGAAATAGCTGGGAAAACTATGCTTTTAGATACTTCATATATACATGAAACTGAAAATTGGATAAAGAAAGAAAAAATATGGTTTTATGAGGAGCTACGCAAATTTGAGAATATAGAGGCAACTCCAACAGAAACTAATTTTGTACTGGTGAAATTATTAAATGATAACGCTAAAAGTTTTAGAAAAAAAATGATAGAGAATGGCATACTAGTAAGAGATGCCTCGAACTTTATGTTTTTAGATGAAAGTTATATAAGATTAGCAATAAAAGATAGAAAAAAGAATGAGCGAGTATTGGAGGCTTTAAGGAGAGTGCTGAGATAATGAAAGGTTTTGTTTTAGCAGGAACAAAAAGTGGTATAGGAAAAACTACAATATCTATGGGACTTATGGCAGTTTTTGAAGATGTGGCACCCTTTAAAGTAGGACCGGACTATATAGATCCTAGTTTTCACAAATTTATAACGGAAAATAAAAGTTATAACTTAGACTTATTTCTAATGGGTGAAGATGGTGTGAAGTATAGTTTTGAAAAACATAGTAAAAAAATATCTATTGTTGAAGGGGTTATGGGGCTTTATGATGGATTAGGAAATTCTCTAGATAACTATAGCACTGCCCATCTATCGAGAGTTTTAAATTTGCCGGTTATTTTAGTAGTGGATGCAGCAGGAAAAAGTACAAGTATTGCAGCAGAGGTTTTAGGCTATAAAAATTTAGATCCAAGAGTTAATATAGCTGGGGTTATAATAAATAAAGTAAATAGTGAAAAACTCTACGAAATGTTAAAAGACGCCATAGAAAACTATGCAGGAATACCATGTTTAGGCTACCTGAAGAAAGATGAGAACTTAGGAATCAGTAGTAGACATTTAGGATTACTTCAAGCGGATGAAGTTGAAGATTTAAAGGATAAAAAAGAGATTTTAAAAGAAGAGATTAAAAAGACTATTGATTTAAAAAAAATAGAGGATATAGCTAGATTGAAAAAGTCAGAAAAAAATGTAGATATTTTTAAAAATATTGAAAATTTATATTTAGGGTTAAAAGTAGGAGTAGCTAAAGATAAAGCTTTCTCATTTTACTATGAGGATAATTTGGAACTTTTACAGAGAATGGGTATAGAGCTTATAGAGTTTTCTCCTATAAAAGATAAGCAAATACCTGAGGTTGATCTATTGTATTTCGGTGGAGGATATCCAGAAAATTATTTGGAAGAACTGTCAAGCAATAGAGAGTTTTTAGATTCTTTGAGAGAGTTTCATAGGTCCGGAGGACATATTTATGGGGAATGTGGAGGATTTATGTATCTTAGTCAAGGAATAAAAACATTGGATGAAAAAAGTTATTCTATGGCACAATTAATAGATTGTAGTGTAAAAATGACAGGGAAGCTTTTTATTAGTAGATTTGGATATGTGGATATAAGTTTTGGTGCGCTGAGCGGAAAAGCTCATGAGTTTCACTATTCCAGTATAGATAAGACGGGTTATGATGAAAGGGTTTTTAAATTAACAAAATTTGATGGTAGAGAGTGGCTATGTGGCTATAAAAATAAAAATCTTATAGCGGGATACCCGCACTTACATTTTTTTAAAAATTTGGATATATTAAAGCAGATGTTAGAAGGAGCAAAAAGATGGCGTATATAAAAAGACCACAAGACATAGAGATAAGAAGTTTTGAAATAATAGAGGAAGAGCTGGGAGAAAAAGCAAAACAATTTTCCTCTGTTCATTTACCGATAGTAAAAAGAGTTATACATACAACAGCTGATTTTGAATATGCAGATTTATTGGAGATCTCAGAGGATGCAGTCGAATCATGTCTGGAGGCCTTAAAAAAAGGTGGAAAAATATATTGTGATACCAATATGATAGCCAATGGTTTAAGTAAAATTACTTTGGATAAATATGGATATTCTGCATATTCTTTAGTTTCAGATAAAGACGTAGCAAAGGAAGCTAAGGAAAGAGGGGTAACTAGATCGATAGTTGGAATAGAACACGCGGCAAAAGACCCAAATACGGATATATATCTGATTGGAAATGCACCGACAGCACTATTTAGATTAAAAGAACTTATAGATTCTGGAAAAGTTCAAAAGCCAGCATTAATAGTCGGTGTTCCTGTGGGATTTGTGGGAGCAGCTGAATCAAAAGAGATTCTACCGGGAAGTGGAATACCATACATCATTGTTAGAGGTAGAAAAGGAGGAAGTCCTGTAGCTGTTTCAATACTTCACGGAATTCTATATCAGTTGCATAAGAGAGAAGGATTCTGATGGAGAAAGAATTAAGAATAGGATATACAACTGGTACGTGTGCTTGTGTGGCAGCTTTTGTTGCATTAAATCTTTTGATGGAAAAAAAGATAGGTGAAAGTGTCGAAATAACAACACTAAATGGAATAAAGTTGAATATTCCAGTTTATTCGAAAAAAAGAGGAAATAACTGGGCAAGAGGTGTTGTATTGAAAGATGCAGGAGATGACCCCGATGTTACAAATGGCATAGAGGTATGTGCTAAGGTAAGAGTTGTGGAGAGATTACCGGATATAGAAAGAGCTCATAGGTTTGATAATCTACTCATAGTAGGTGGGAGAGGAGTTGGATTAGTGACTAAAAAAGGGCTTAAAGTTCTACCGGGAAAATCAGCGATAAATCCAGGTCCACAGGAGATGATAGTAAAGGTTCTAAATCCACTACTTAAAGAGTCTGGGTTAAAAGTAGTAGTAACTATTTATGTTCCAAAAGGTAGGGAAAGAGCCTTGAAAACTTTTAATGGAAAATTGGGAATAACGGGAGGAATTTCTATTTTAGGATCTACTGGAATAGTTAAGCCTATGAGTGAAGATGCACTTACTAAATCTATGTTTGCTGAGTTAAAAGTTTTGAAAGAAAATAGCCCTCGAGAATGGGTTGTATTCGCTTTTGGAAATCACGGGAAACAATTTTGTGTAGATAATAATATAGATATTGAACAGATGGTTGTGACGAGTAACTATATCGGTTTTATGATTGAAAGTGCAGTGAAGTTAGGATTTAAAAAAATACTATTGATTGGACACATAGGGAAAGCTATTAAAGTGGCAGGTGGAATTTTTAATACTCATAGTCGAGTAGCTGATGCTCGATTGGAAATAATTGCAGCAAATGCTATCTTGATAGATGAACCTAGAGAAAATATTTTAAAAGTCTTAGAGGCAAATACAGCCGAAGAAGCCACGGAGTATATATCTAAAAAAGAGAGTTTATTTAGTTTAATTGCTAATAAAGTAGCAAAGAAATCAACTGAGTTTTCAAGAGATAATATAGAGTTTCAGTCAATTCTTTTTAATTACAGAGGAGACATTTTAGGATATAGTGATAGATTTTACAGTATGTTAGAGGAGATAAAAATTGAGTAAAGAGATATCAGTAGTTGGACTTGGACCGGGAAATCTTGATTATATGACAAAGGCAGGAATAGACAGAATAAAAAATTCAGAGATAGTAATAGGTGGTGGGAGACAATTGGAAGAGATTAGCTCTCTTTTAACTGACCAACATACCTACGTCATGAAAAAATTGGAGGAGATGAAGGGATTCGTTTTAGAAAATTTAGATAGGAATATGGTATTTATAGTTTCTGGGGATACAGGTTACTATAGTTTACTTACGTATTTAAAAAAGAGTTTTCCTGAACAAAAGTTTAATGTTATTCCGGGAATATCCTCTTTCCAATATCTATTTTCTAAAATAGAATTGACTTGGGAACACTATCAACTTTGCAGTGTTCATGGGAGAAAAAATGACTATATAGAGATATTTAAAAATAGTAAAAGTGGAGTAGTGTTATTGACCGATGAAGAAAATAATCCAATAGAAATAAGCAAAACACTTGTGAAAAATGGAGTTATAGATGCTGAAATTATTGTAGGAGAGAGACTTTCCTACAAAGATGAAGCTATTACAAGATTTTTAGTTAAAGATTACACAAAATACAATAAAAAATATGGAATGAATGTAACAATTATAAGAAAGGTTTGAGAGATGGGACATATTTATGATAAAGAGTTTGTTCAAAAAGAACTACCTATGACAAAACAAGAGATTAGGGCAATTTCTATAGCAAAATTACAATTGCAAGATGATTCTGTTTTAATAGATGTGGGGGCTGGAACTGGAACTATAGGAATAGAGGCAGCGACATATTTAAGGAATGGTAAAGTTTTTGCCATTGAAAAAGAAGAAAAAGGTATTGAAACTTTAAAAGAAAATATAAATAAGTTTCGATTAGATAATATAGAGGTGGTTGTTGGTAGAGCTCCAGAAGCAATACCAACTATAAAGTATGATAGAATGTTTATTGGTGGGTCAACAGGTTCAATGAGAACTATACTTGAACATTTTATTAAATGCTCAAAAAAGGGCTCTAGAGTGGTTATAAATGTAATAACTTTAGAGACTTTAGCGGATGCTACAAAACTTTTAAAAGAGTTAAATTTTAAAAATATAGAAGTTGTAAATGTTATTGTATCTAGAGGCAAGAATGTAGGATCATATACAATGATGTATGGAGAAAATCCAATATATATAATAGCAGCGGATAAGGAGGAAACGAAGTAATGTCGACAGCAAAGTTTTATGGAATAGGAGTGGGAGTGGGAGATCCTGAAATGTTAACGCTAAAGGCTATAAGAGCTTTTAAAGAGCTGGATGTGGTAGTTTTACCGGAGGCTAAAAGGTCTGAGGGAAGTACGGCATACGAAATAGCTAGAGAATACTTAAAAGATGGAGCAGAAACTTTGTTTGTTGAGTTTCCAATGTTAAAAAGTGTAGAAGCCAGAAAAGAGTTTAGAAAAAGAAATGCTGATATGATACTTGAACATTTAAGGGATGGGAAGAAAGTTGGATTTTTAACAATTGGCGATCCAATGACGTATAGCACATATGTTTATATTCTTGAATATTTAGACGGTATGATACCAGTGGAAACAATCCCTGGAATATCATCTTTTTCGGATATGTCTTCGAGATTTAATCTACCACTGGTTATAGGAGAGGAATCTTTAAAAGTGGTATCATTAAATGGGGAAACAGATATTGTTGGTGAAATAAATTCGGCGGATAATATTGTATTTATGAAGGTATCTAGAAATTTTGATAAACTTAGGGAAGGGTTGGAAATTACAGGAAATTTAGAAAATGTAATAATGGTTTCAAACTGTGGTAAAGAGACGCAGGAGATAAATTTTGATTTAACAAAGATGAACGAGGAAGAGATTCCTTACTTTACAACGTTAATACTAAAAAAAGGTGGTATCAATCAATGGAAAAAGTTTATTTCATAGGAGCAGGACCGGGAGACCCAGAATTGATTACAGTTAAAGGTCAAAGATTGGTCAAGGAAGCGGATGTGATAATTTATGCGGGCTCTTTAGTTCCAAGACAAGTTATAGAATGTCATAAAGATGAGGCAATGATTTATAACTCAGCCTCAATGACTTTAGAAGAGGTTATAGATGTAACTGTAAAAGCTGTAAAAGAGGGAAAAAAAGTTGTTAGAGTACATACGGGAGACCCTGCAATATTCGGGGCTCATAGAGAACAGATGGATATGCTAGATGAGCATGGAATAGAATATGAGGTAATTCCGGGAGTGAGTTCATTTTTAGCTTCAGCAGCTGCAGTAAAAAAAGAATTTACTCTACCTAGTATATCTCAAACAGTAATTTGTACAAGATTAGAAGGGAGAACTCCAGTTCCAGAAAAAGAAAGTTTAGAGTCGTTAGCGTCACACAGAGCTTCAATGGCAATTTTCTTATCGGTACATATGATAGGTGATGTTGTAAAGAGGTTGGCAACCCATTATCCAATGACTACCCCGATAGCGGTTGTTCAAAGAGCTACTTGGGAAGATCAGAAAATTGTTTTAGGAACATTAGAAACAATTGAAGAAAAAGTTAAAAAAGCCAATATAACTAAAACAGCTCAAATTTTAGTAGGAGATTTTTTAGGGGATAAATATGAGAAATCTTTACTATACGATAAACATTTTACACATGAATTTAGAAAAGGAATTGAGAAATAGTGAAGCTGGCAGTATGGACTGTAACAAGGGGAGCAGGGCTAAATGGAATAGAGATTGGGAATAAAATTAAAGGAGTTGATGTTTTTACCCTTTCAAAATTTAAAATAGTTGACAGTATTCAGATAGAAAATTTTACTGATAAATTAAATAGTGTTTTTAATGAATATGATGGACATATTTTTATAATGGCAACTGGAATTGTTATTCGGAAAATTGCTTCTTTAATAAAATCTAAAGATACAGATCCAGCAGTAGTTGTAATAGATGAAGGAATGAATTTTGTAATATCTCTTCTTTCTGGACATTTAGGCGGAGCAAACGATTTGGCTCAAAAGCTTCATGAGATATTTGGACTGGTTCCAATTATAACAACTAGTTCAGATGTAACAGGAAAAATAGCAGTGGACACTTTATCTCAAAAATTAAATTGTAGATTGGAATCTTTAGAAAAGGCTAAAAAAGTTACATCTTTGATAGTGGATGGGAAAAATGTTGAGTTGAGCCTTCCTAAGAATATATGTGATGAAAATCCAGAAGGAGTTATGATTGTTTCAAATAAAGAAAATATAGAAATCATACATCTATATCCTGAGAATTTAGTTATAGGTATAGGATCGAGAAGAGGAATTGAAGAGGAGAAAGTTTATGAATTTTTAATGGAGACATTAAAAAAATATAATCTTTCGGTTAAAAGTATAAAACATTTTGCAACGGTGGATTTAAAAGCTGGTGAAAAAGGAATTGTTGAAACTGTCAGAAAATTGGGAAAAGAGTTAAAGATTGTTAGTAGAGAAGAGATATTGACAGTAGAAAATATGTTTCAAGGATCAGATTTTGTTAAAAAAGAGATAGGTGTAAGAGCTGTCTCGGAACCATGTGCATATTTAACATCAAGTAAAAATGGAAAATTTATAGAGATAAAAGCAAAAAAGGATGGAATAACAATTTCTATCTATGAGGAGAGATCTGTTTATGAAAAAAGGTAAAATATATGTTGTAGGAATAGGTCCAGGGAATATGGACGATATTACGGTAAGAGCTTATAGAATTTTAAAAAATGTGGATGTAATAGCAGGATATATAACTTATGTAGACTTAGTAAAAGATGAGTTTGCCGAAAAAGAATTTTATGTGTCTGGGATGAAAAAAGAGGTTGCTAGATGTGAGCAAGTGTTGGAGATTGCTAAGTCTGGAAAAGATGTGGCATTGATTAGTAGTGGAGACGCTGGGATTTATGGAATGGCTGGAATAATGATAGAGATAGCTCAAAAAGAAGGATACGAAGTTGAGGTTATTCCTGGTGTGACATCATCAGTGGCTGGAGCGGCAGTTGTGGGAGCTCCTTTGATGCATGATCATGCGACAATAAGTTTGAGTGATTTATTAACCGATTGGGATGTAATAACAAAAAGAATTGATAAAGCTGCAGAGGGAGATTTTATAATATCTCTTTATAATCCGAAAAGTAAAGGGAGAACAACTCAAATAGTCGAAGCTAGAGAACTAATGTTAAAACATAAAGCACCAGAAACTCCAGTTGCGTTGTTGAGGCACGTTGGAAGAGAGGACGAAAACTATACTTTAACGAATTTACAAGACTTTTTAAATTATGAAATAGATATGTTTACAGTTGTTATAATAGGGAACTCAAAAACATATGTTTCTAATGATAGAATGATAACTCCAAGAGGGTATCATATATGATTTGGGTTATAGGTGGAACAAAGGACTCTAGGGATTTTATAGAGTCCTTTCCTTTTAAAAAGAGACTGGTAGTGACAACTGCAACAGAGTATGGTGGAAAGTTGCTGGAAGAGATGAAAGATATAAAGATATTTTGTAAAAGATTAGATCTAAATAACATGAGAAGTTTTGTAAAAGAAAATAATATTGAACAAATTGTAGATTTATCCCATCCATATGCGGAGGAGGTCTCTAAAAATGCTATTGAATGTTCAAAATTGAGTGGTATTGAGTATGTAAGATTTGAGAGAGAGAATTTAGTATTTGAAGATGGAGTTGTAGAGTTTTCAGCGTTGGATTTTATGATAAAGTATTTAGAAACTTTAGAGGGAAATATCTTGGTAACATTGGGAAGTAATAATCTTTATCGGTTTGAAAATATAAAAAATAAATCAAACATATATTTTAGAATTCTTCCTAAATGGGAAATGGTAAAAAAAGCTGAGGATTTAGGGATTTTACCTAAAAATATTATAGCTATGCAAGGACCGTTTTCCAAAGAGTTAAATATTGCAATGATGAGACAACTTGATATAAAATATATTGTGAGTAAAAAAGGTGGAAGCACAGGTGGAGAGAGAGAAAAAATAGAGAGTGCAAGAGAGGTTGGAGCAATATCAATAATGTTGTCCAGACCAAATGTAGAATACCCAGTGGTAT
>Trix_p1__coassemble_1955_pt1 | contig 12123 bp, 15 predicted proteins | sample Trix_p1__metabat2_low_PE_021 | metagenome-assembled genome bin Trix_p1 | reverse complement strand
GTATAATAATAAATAATGTTACAGTTTTTCTAGGAGGTGGTATTTTGGGAATTATTAAAATTTTAGACGAATCTTTATCAAATATGATAGCTGCTGGTGAAGTTGTCGAAAATCCTGCCAGCTTAATTAAAGAACTTTTAGAAAATTCATTGGACGCCGATAGTAAATACATAAAAATAGATGTCAAAAATGGTGGTAAAAATATAAAATTTACTGATGATGGTAAAGGGATGTCTCGTGAAGATTTACTTCTTTGTATCGAAAGACACGCCACTAGCAAAATATCATCTAAAGAAGACCTTTTTAACCTGAATACCTATGGTTTTAGAGGAGAAGCTCTTTCATCTATTGCTGCCGTTTCTAAAATGACTATCGCAACAAAGCGAAAAGACGATTCTTTTGGTCATTCAATCAATGTTATTGCCGGTAAAATAACTAATCTAAAAGAGCTTCAGAAAGGAACTGGTACAGAAATTGAAATAAACAATCTTTTTTTCAATACCCCAGCTAGATTAAAATTTTTAAGAAAAGACACTACTGAAAATACAAAAATTAAAGAGATTGTTTTACAAGAAGCATTAGCCAATCCTAATGTTTCAATAACACTTATTATTGATGCTAAAGAAACTATTAGAACTAGTGGTACTGGATTTGAAAATACAATTATTGAAATTTTTGGAATTTCAACACTTAAAAATTTAAAACAAGTCGAGTTTGGATATATTGGAAATCTTTCTCTGACAAGATCTACGAAAGATTTTATTTTTACTTTTGTTAACAATAGACCTGTAAAAGCTAAAATTATTGAAGAAGCCTTAATTGATGGCTACTATACTCATTTAATGAAAGGAAAATATCCTTTTGCCATAATCAATTTAAAAGTAGATCCAAAAACTATTGATGTTAATGTCCATCCTTCAAAAAAGATTATCAAATTTTCTGATGAAAATAAAATTTATCATGAAATTTATTCAATTATAGAATCTCAATTAAATTTTGATAAAAACTTTAATATGCCTACTTTTGAAATAAAAAAAGATGATTTTAATTTTGAAAATATAAATATTTCCAAAGAAATAAAAAAACCTTTTGAAAATTTTGAAATTAATGATATAAAAAGAGAGCTTGAAATAAAAAAAGATGATTTTTTTGATTTTCCATTAGAAAATAAATTTACTCCAGCCAAAAGTGAATCACCAACACTTCAGCTTAATATTAGTGAGAAAATAAATTCTACAGATAAAACTATTGATAAAACTTCACTTAAAACTAGTACAGCGGATACTTTCACCGGAAGTGAATCTACAGTCTTTTCCGACGAAATCGTTTATTTCGAAAATTCAAGGAATCATTTAAAGGTAATTGGACAATTTTCTAACTCTTTTATATTAGTTGAGGAAAATAATGAATTAATAATCTATGATCAACACATTGTTCATGAAAGAATTCTCTACGAAAAATTAAAACAAGAATATGCTCAGCATAGAGTTGCATCACAAGCTTTACTAGTTCCTATAAAAGTCTCTCTAACATTGAAACAAGTCGAAGTTTTAAAGGAAAAACTAAACTTCTTTGAAGATTTTGGATTTGAGATTGATCAGTTTACCGACATGGATTTTTTAATTAGGTCTGTTCCTACTCTAGACAATAAAGATTCTTTTGAAAATATTTTTTTTGAAATTTTAGAAGGAATTAGCAAAACAAATTCTAAAAACGAAGTTATCGAAAGTATGATTATTTCAATGTCATGTAGAGGAGCTGTTAAAGCTAACGAAAAGTTAAGTATTCCTGAAATGGAAAAACTCATTTTGGAACTCCATAAAATTGGACGTTTCACTTGTCCACATGGAAGGCCAATAACATTTAAAATAAGCTTATTGGATATGGAAAAAGGATTTAAAAGAAAATGAATATAAACATTATTTGTATTGGTAAAATCAAAGAAAAATATATTTTAGATGGAATTCAAGAGTTTACTAAAAGAATGCAGGCTTTCGGTAAATTAAAAATTTTTGAATTAAAAGAGGATGGTAACGACACCAATAGAAGTATATCTATAGAAAAAGAAGCGAAATCTATTCTTGAAACTCTCGAAAAAAATAAAGGTTTTAAGATTCTATTAGATATTCAAGGAAAAACTCTCTCTTCTGAAGAGATGGCTTTACAGATTGAAAAAATAGCTCTCAATGGAAATAATACTATAAATTTCATTATTGGTGGCTCATATGGTGTTTCAGAGGATGTTAGAAAATCTGCCGATTTAAGATTAAGTTTTTCAAAAATGACTTTTCCGCACCAGTTGATGAGACTAATCTTAATTGAGCAAATTTATAGATGGTTTAGTATTATAAAAAATACTAAATATCACAAGTAATTTTTATTTTTAACTTTAATTTTTATAAATTATTAGGAGGAAACAATGTATTCGCAAGGAGAAACTTTTTATCACAATATCGATGACGAGGAGTTTGAGCTAACAGTTTTAGAAAGCTTAATTATAAGGGACAAAGAATACCTTATAACTGAAGATTTTGATGGAACTAACTATATATTTTTATATGATGAGGATGAAGACGATTTAGTTCTTATTGATGATACCGCTGAAGTAAATGCTATCTTAGATTACTGGAAAGAGGAGTATTTAGGTGCAGATAATATCGGAGATTGGGATGACGACGAGTATTACGATCGTGAAGATTCCTATGATCAAGAAGACTATTATGATATGGGATATGACGACGACGAAAAGGACTACTACTAATGGCTAAAATTATTATAAATAGCATTGATTCTTTTGGAGAAGAAGTTTCTCAGAAAATGATTACAAAAAAAACTATTGAAAACGACACCATTATTTTTACTTATGATAACAAATATGGTAAAGGCGAGATAAGAATATCTCCCCATTCTACTGAAATATTGAAGTTTGGAGAAACTCAAAGTAAACTTTTAATTAAGCCAAAACTTAAAACAAATTTTACTTATAAAACTCCCTACTTCAACAAAATTTTTACAATTTTATGTAAAAAATATGTTTATTCTGAAAATAAGTTGACAATTGCCTATATTATATATGATAATGATGTAGAGATAAACCGATTAGAGATTGAGATAATTGAAGTACAATAAACACTAAAATAGAGCAATCTCTTTGCTCTATTTTTTATTAAAGGAGGGTAAATGAAAAAAATACTTTTAATTTCTGCAACAGCTTTAATCTTTTTTAGTTGTACTAATCTTCAAACACAATTTCCTACACAAACTAAAGCTGTTGTTCCCAGTATTAAAAATCCAGTTTTGCAACAAGATAACTTTTTTCTTAATGAGTCTGGTGTAGCTTATCTATACGACCTAATACAAAGAGATTCGTCAACTAATACCATACGTGAGTATCTTCCATCTCAAATAATGGTTCCTATGGAGCTCTACGTAGGTGAAAATTTAATTATTAACAATATTGATGCCGACAGAGTTAAGCTAATCTCTTCCCCAATAAAAAATGATTTTATATTTACCATCAATGGAAATGCTTTGAATTTTAACAGTCTTTATCAAGGTGAATATATTGCTGAACTTTATAAAGGATTCACATATATTGGTACTGTTAAGATAAAAAATAAACTGAAATATAATTTTACTGAGAAAGATAATTATGATATAATTTTAAACAGCTACAATAATCAAAATTTAGATTTATTGGTAAAAAGTGCCCAGCTTTATCTAATTGCCTTTCCAACGAACAGTAAGCAAAAAGATGTGGCTTTCATGGTGCTTGATTTAAGTTCTGCAAATAATAATCAACTTTTAATCAATAAAGAGATTCGATATTTAAAAGAAAATTTTTCTCTTAATGAAGAGGAAAAAATAAAACTTCTTTCCTTTGAAGAAAAATCTAGTGGTGGAAATTTTATCGTCAATAACTATTATTTAGATTATAATAGAAATAATTTAAAATTAAATACTGAAATAATGAGGGTTATTCAGCGTAAAAATACTGCTAATATGGATGAGTTACAATTTTTGGAAAATTTTTATAGTGACTCTCAAAGTATAGAGTTGGCTTTATTAATTGGAAATTTATACATGCAGCAAGGAGATAATGACAAAGGAAATTACTATCTAAGTTTAGTTAGCTCAAGCTCTAACTTGAACCAAAACTTTCCTAATTTAAGTACTCCTGTGTCGGAAAACTCTATTTCACCTTCGGATAACATAATAGAAAACGAAGTGGCTACTGATGTTGTATCGCCTTCGGATTCCTCTAAAAATCTTATAAATGGAATAGATGCTCTTAATCGAAAAAGTTATAGTGAAGCTTTAATATTCTTCAATAAAATTGAAAGCAGTTCAACAAATATCTCTGAAGTTAACTTCTATCGTGGCAAAACATATTTTTCAATGAATAACTTTGATAAAGCCCTGATTGATTTTAATAAAATTACAGTTCCTGATGAAAATACATCTGAACTGTACTATTACCTAGGAGTTATCTATCATAAAAAGGGAGATATTGAAAAAGCAAAAGATTACTTAAGAAAATCTAGAGAAAATAATCCAAGTAGCACTTGGGGCAGAAAAAGTAGCATATACTTATTGAAACTATAAATTAAAAAAGGGAGAAAAACTATGGAAAAATACTTTGACAGAGTTGGAAAAGAACGTCTTGTTATGGAGCAATGGGAAAAAATAAAAGAGATTGAAGCACTTGGAGTTTACCCATTTGGAAAAAAATATGATAAAATTCATATGATTGGAGAGCTTTTAACATCATCTCCTGAAGTGGAAATAACTTTTAAAACAGCAGGAAGAATCATGGGATTCAGAGAACAGGGTAAAGCTGTATTTGCTCATATCGAAGACCAAACTGGTAAAATCCAAGTTTATATTAGACAAGACCAAATTGGAACAGAGGCTTTTGAAATAGTTAAAAAGTTAGGTGTTGGTGATATTATTGGTGTTGAGGGGACTCTATTTATAACTCAAAAAGGTGAATTAACTTTAAGAATTTCTAAAGTTGACTTACTATCTAAAAATGTTAGAGCACTTCCTGAAAAGTTCCACGGTCTTACAGACGTCGAAACTAGATATAGAAAAAGATATTTAGATCTTATTATGAATAGAGACGTTAAAGAAACTTTCATAAAAAGAGTTAAAATCATAAATGGTATCAGAGAATTTTTAAATAAAAAAGGATTTTTAGAGGTTGAAACACCGATGATGCATCCAATTGTTGGTGGAGCCGCTGCAAGACCATTTATTACTCATCATAACGCTTTAGATATGGAATTATATTTAAGAATTGCTCCTGAGCTTTATTTAAAAAGATTGATAATCGGTGGATTTGATAAGGTCTATGAAATCAATAGAAACTTTAGAAATGAAGGGATTTCTACTAGACATAATCCAGAATTTACAATGATGGAGCTATACCAAGCCTACGCTGACTATAATGATATGATGGACTTGACAGAAAGTTTATTTCAATACCTTGCAACAGAAGTTTTAGGTACAACTAAAATAGAGTACAATGGAAAAGAAATTGACCTTGGACAATTCCATAGAATCCATATGGTAGATATGATAAAAGATATTACAGGTGCTGATTTCTGGCAAACCTTAACAGTTGAAGAAGCCAAGGCTTTAGCTAAACAACATCATGTTGAAATTGCTGATCATATGACAACAGTTGGACATATTATCAATGAATTTTTTGAACAAAAGTGTGAAGAACACATAGTTCAACCAACATTTATCTATGGACACCCTGTTGAGATATCTCCTCTGGCAAAAAGGAATTCAGATGATTCAAGATTTACAGACAGATTTGAATTATTTATTGACGCCAGAGAATACGCAAATGCTTTCTCAGAATTGAATGATCCTGCTGACCAAAGAGGAAGATTTGAAGCTCAGGTCGAAGAAGCTATGTTAGGAAATGACGAAGCTACTGCTATTATTGATGATGACTATATTGAAGCTCTAGAATACGCCTTACCTCCTACTGGTGGATTAGGAATTGGTATTGATAGAGCTATAATGTTATTGACTGGCTCGCCATCAATCAGAGATGTTGTACTTTTCCCTCAGATGAAAAGAAGAGACTAATTTTAATATTAGAGGTGTTCCCTAGGGGCACCTCTTTAATCTTTTACACAATAATACTGGAGGTTTTATTTTGTTATACGAATTTCTTATTATTCTAAGCATTAACTATTTAGGAGTTCTTTTAGAAAAGCTTTTTCATCTTCCAACTCCTGGAACTGTTAATGGCTTAATCCTTTTATTTATTTTTCTCTCTTTAAAAATAATAAAATTGAACACTATCAAAAATGTAGGTGAATTTTTTATTTTAAATATGATTGTTACTTTTATTCCACCTAGTGTAAAACTTTTAGATGTTATTGACATATTAAAAACTGACTTTTTTAAGTTAATTTTTTTACTTGTATTAACAACTTTAATTACCATGGTTGTTACTGCTCTATCTGTGGATTTTATGATGAGGGGGAAAAAATAGATGAAAGAACTTTTTTTTGATAATGTTTTTTTTGGAATTTTTATTAGCTTACTTGCTTTTAAACTAGGTAAAGATATTTTTAATAAGTTCAAATTACCTTTTTTAAATCCTATCTTTGTAGCTCTTATTCTTATATTTGCGTTTATGGAAATTTTTAATATTCCCACAGCCTACTATAGTAAGGGAGGAGATATATTAGGTTTTTTTATAGCACCTGCTACAGTATGCTTAGCTATCCCTTTATATAAAGAATTAGAAACTTTAAAAAAACACTATAAAGTTATTTTTATTGGAGCTTTAATTGGATCTATTACAGCTATTTTATCTGTTATCTTTCTAGGAAAATTACTGGCTATTCAAGATATTATACTCCTATCATTTGTTCCAAAATCTATAACAACTCCAATCGGAATTGAAGTGAGTAAACTTCTTGGTGGAATTCCCGCTATAACAGTTTTTGCTATAATGGTTACTGGTATTACTGGAAATATTTTTGCTCCATTTATGTTGAAACTTTTTAAAATCGAAAATGCTATTGCTAAAGGTCTTGGAATTGGTATATCTAGTCATGCAGTTGGCACAAGCAAAGCTATTGAAATGGGGGAAGTTGAAGGAGCTATGAGTGCACTATCTATAGTTATCGCTGGTATCATAACAATTTTTATTGCGCCACTACTTTTAAACTTTCTTAAATAAAAAATCTAAATAGAATCTAAAAAACCCTCCTGGGGGGGAGGGTTTTTTCATAACACGGGGGAGTGTTAAAAATAAAAAAGATTAAAATAGATTTTTGGGGGGTATATAGATCTATTCAATCAAATTCGGTCTTACTATTAGTATATAATAAGTACACTTTTCTGTCAAGTTTTTTTTTGGTACATTTATCTTTTATAATTTGTTCCAATTTAAACAAAAAATATTAATTTTTATTACAAAATAAAAGGAGCAGACAAAGTCTACTCCTAATATCCTATACTAATCCCTTTTTTATCATAGCAAGAGCATATTGATGTGCATCTACTGTTGCACTAGCATAAGCAAATTTTGTCTCTCCTTCGAAAAAGCCGTTTAACAAGACTTGTTGTTGCTCATCTATATTCATTGTCAACCTCTCAACAGTTAACTTTCCTTCTCTATACTCCTCTAATAATGCATTATAAACCGCATCAAAAGTGCTATCATAAATTTCGTTTTGTATTTCTTCAAAAAACATATTCTTACACCCCTTTTTGGTATAGTTTCTACTCTTCAATGTTAACATTTTTTATTAATTTTGTCAACAATTATCCAATATAAGCTATCTCAAAATTTTGATGTACACCTAAGAACTTTGATCTCAACTCTTTATAGTTCTCCTTTAAATATGCCATCTGTTTAAATAATCCTTGAGAACCATTTTTTATTGTTAACTTATTTTTTAAATCTCTTCCATACTCATTCCACAAATTAGTGAAAAGTACAAATAAAAATACCAGTGTTGTTGCTTGAATTCCTGCAAAATCCAATACAACTTCCTCTTCTTTTTTCAAAATTTCTTTTAGTTTATCACAAAAGACTTTAGCTTTATCTGGGGTTACTAGCATTGAACTATTAAAATATTTTCTCAATTTTATTTTCATAAAGTTATTTCTCCCAATTTAATTTGTTTGATCAAAATGATCTACATTTAAAGTATAATCTTTTTTTCCTACTAATTTTCCACTTTTGCTATAGTAATTCCAAATTCCTACTGCTTGACCGTTATAGAATTTACCAATTATATGTGGTTTTCCATTATCATGAAACAACTTAAATAAACCATGATCTTTTCCTTTTAAATAATAAGTCTGAAATGTTTTATACCCATTTTCATCATATAAAACATATTTTCCATTTAATTCTCCATCTTTCCAGTTTTCTATAGATTTGATTTTTCCATTAGTATAAAAAGATAACCACTTCCCTTCCGGTATTCCATTCTTATAAAACTCTCTATCTTTTTGAAATGTTACCATCCCTGTCAAAGGACTTCCGGTAGTTTTGACGAAAATTTTTCCATTTTTGTTTAAAATTTTAGAGTAATCCACTTGTAAATAATCTCCAAACGCTAATTGAGATATTAAATAAAAAACTACTGACATTTTTTTTAACATATGTTATTCCCTCGCTATCTCTTTTCTACGCCTATTACTTTTACAGATTTTTCCATTTTATTTTTTACAATGAACTTATCATAAAAAAATATCCCTATAAAAGTTAAAACTAATCCACCAAAACTTGCTCCTATAGAGCCTCCCTCTGATAGTCCCATATTAGAAGCTATAAAATAAGTTAAAAGCATAGATATTAATGGTAGAATATAAACTATTATTGCAGCTTTAAAAACCTGATTGTCCTCCATTTCAAAAGTTATAATATCTCCAAGTTTAATGTTATTCATATCAGATATAAATGTAAAATCATTTACTATTTTACTACTATCACTACATTTATTACAATGTGAGCAAGCACTTTCTTTATACATTGATACTGTAATCCTATTTTTTTCTATTTTTTTCACTAACCCACTGCTTTTCATTCTTACCTCTCATTAAAATAGTTATAGTAAAATTATAACATATTTTTTTCTAGAAATTAAAATAAATTTAAACAAAAAAAGTATAGGAAATTCCTATACTCATTCAATTTTAACTATATATTATAATTTGTCATGTAATGTTCCACCAACAGCACACTTACATCCCATTCCTACCTCTACACATCCACTTGGGTCGGCATAAACTACATCCCATCCATCATCCTCATCGTCACCATATCCAACTTCACCTATGAACATTAATTCAAGACCTTTTGCCTTCAACTCCTCTTCACTTTGTCCTATTTTTTTTAAAAATTCTTCTTTAGTTAACATATGCGTCACTCCCAGCTTATTCGTTATTTGTCTCAATAATACACCATTTTTGTCTAGATGTCAATTTTCAAATTGTTTTTTTAAAACTATTTTTTAAGTTTTAATTTTTAGTAAAAAATGTTATAATATTTTTTGGTAATACAAATATAGAAATGAGGTAAATAATGAAAGTTTTAGTTGTAGGTGATGTGGTTGGAAATCCAGGGAGAAAAACTCTGAAAGCATACCTTGATAAATATAAAAATAACTACGATTTTATTATCGTTAATGGAGAAAATGCTGCTGCTGGATTTGGAATCACTGCAAAACTTTGTGATGAGATTTTAGATTGGGGAGTTAATGTTATAACAAGTGGAAACCATATTTGGGATAAAAAAGAAATTTATGATTATCTAGATAAATCTAATAAAGTATTACGTCCACAGAATTATCCCAGTGGTGTTCCAGGAACTGGCTATACAATTTTAAAAGATAAAAAAGGTAATAAAATAGCTGTAATCTCTCTTCAAGGAAGAGTTTTTATGCCTCCCATTGATTGTCCATTTACAGTGGCAAATACATTGATAGGAGAAATTAGAAAAGAATGTAAGCACATTATTATAGATTTTCATGCTGAAGCTACGTCAGAAAAGTTAGCTTTGGCAAATTATTTAGATGGGAAAGTTTCTGTAGTCTATGGAACTCACACCCATGTACAAACTACTGATAATAAAATACTTCTTGAGGGTACTGGCTATATCAGTGATGTCGGGATGACTGGTTCAGATAATGGTATCATTGGTATGAATAAAGATTCTATTATTCCTAAATTTTTAACCGCTCTACCACAAAAATTTGAAATTGCAGAAGGAAAAGAAAGAATAAATGGTCTGGATATTGAGTTGGATGATGAGACTGGTGAGTGTACAAAGATAGAAAGAATCAACCTTTCTCTTATTGAGTTAGGAATATTTAATTAGGAAGGTTTTTATGAAAGTTGTTGAAATAAAAGTTATATTTGATAGTGACAGTATCAATGAGACACAAAAAGAAATTTGTGATATATTTTATAGTTTTGGAGCTACTGGTTTAAAAATTGACGAACCTTTAAAAACAAAAAATCCCCTAGATTTTTATAGAGATGAAAAACAATTTTTGATGATTGACTATGCTGTTTCAGCATATTTTCCTATGAATATCTATTCTCAAAGAAGAAATGATTTAATAAAAAATGCCTTCGAAGAGAAATTTAGTGGTAGAGATGATGTTATTTTTACAATTGATTTTTATGAGTATGATGAGGAAGATTATCAAAATAGTTGGAAGAAATATCTATACCCTGAAAAGGTAAGTGATAAATTTGTTGTTAAACCAACTTGGAGAGAATATAAACCTGAGGAGAATGAATTAGTTATTGAGCTTGATCCTGGAAGGGCTTTTGGAACTGGTTCTCACCCTACTACATCTCTTTGTCTAAAAATAATGGAAGAAAATATAAAGCCTGGTAACTCTGTTATTGACGTTGGTACTGGTTCAGGTATCTTAATGATTGCTGCTGAAAAACTAGGAGCCACTGACATTTATGGTACTGATATAGACGAATTAGCTGTTGAAGCTACAAAAGAAAATCTCGAATTAAATAGTATATCATCTGATATCGCTAAAGTTTATTTAGGAGACTTAATATCCGTTGTTAAAGATAAACAATTTGATGTTGTAGTTGCTAATATTCTAGCAGATGTTATTCTTCTACTTTTGAGAGATATTTTTAAAGTTGTTAAAAAAGATGGATTAATTATTTTTTCAGGTATCATAGAAGACAAACTTCCTGAAATTATTAAACAGCTAGAAGAAAAAGGACTTAAAATACTAGAAATAAAAAAAGATAAAGAGTGGAGAGCTCTTCTTATTAAAGCCTAGGAGGATTGAATGAAAAACTATATTATTGCTTTAGACGGTCCAGCTGGAAGCGGAAAAAGCACTATTGCTAAAATTATAGCTAAAAACTTTAATCTAACATATCTTGATACTGGGGCTATGTACAGGATGGTAGCTCTTTATATACTTGAAAATAATATTGATTTTAATAATGTGACCGCTGTGGAGAAAATATTAGATAGCATTCAAGTCGATATCGTTGATAATAAGTTTATTTTAAACGGAAAAGATGTTTCTCTAGAAATAAGAACACCTGAAGTCACAAAGATTGTTTCTCCTGTATCCGCTATCAAAGCTGTAAGAGTCAAACTAGTAGATTTACAAAGAAAAATAAGTAAAGGAAAAAAGGTCATCTTAGATGGTAGAGATATTGGAACAGTTGTTTTTCCAAATGCTGATTTGAAAATATTTTTAATTGCTTCTCCTGAAGAAAGAGCTAAAAGAAGAGTTAAGGATTATGCATCAAAAGGAATAAGCGAAAATTTTGAAACTGTTTTGAAAGATATTATAGAACGGGATCATAGTGACTCTACCAGAGAAGAGAGTCCTCTAAAAAAAGCCGAAGACGCAATTGAAGTGGATACTAGCTCACTTAATATTGCTGAAAGTGTCCAAGTTATATCTAATTTAATTAAAAAAAAATTGGAGGATAAAGTATGCTCTACAATCTTTTGAGAGGATTTTTCTATCCTTTCCTCTTTATTTTTTTGCTTTTTAATCCTAAAAAATTAAAGTTTGTTACTCAAAGACTATTTCAAGATATATCAGTTCTTAAAAAAAATGAAACATATATTTGGAT
>Trix_p1__coassemble_1937_pt1 | contig 12371 bp, 11 predicted proteins | sample Trix_p1__metabat2_low_PE_021 | metagenome-assembled genome bin Trix_p1 | reverse complement strand
CTTAAATACCTTTTTTTTATTATTTTATTCTTGATTTTTTTTTTATTTTTTGGTACAATTTTTGTAATTAACTATTATAAATATGTTTTTCATCACAATTACACTAATTTTTTGGAGGTTACAATGAATAAAAAGAAAGAAATTTTAATTTTAGGTTTTGCTTTATTTTCTATGTTTTTCGGAGCGGGAAATTTACTATTTCCTCCATCTGTTGGAGTAGCAGTAGGAAAAGATTGGTTTCAAGCTGGTCTCGGTTTTTTTCTAACTGGAATTGGTTTACCGCTGCTTGGAATTCTTGCGTTCACAAAAGTTGGAAGTCTGGATGAATTTGCAAATAAAGTTTCAAATAAATTTAATATCTTTTATTCAACTATATTAATACTAGTTATAGGTCCTCTATTTGCCATACCAAGAACAGGATCAACTACTTTTGAAATGGGAATTTTACCTTTATTTCCAAATTCAAATCCTAGTATTATTGCTATATTGACATCTGTTGTTTTTTTTGGAATCACTTTATTTTTAGTTCTAAATGAATCAAGCATCACTGATATTCTAGGGAAATTTTTAACACCTATTATCCTTTTAATTCTTTCATTAATAACTATCTTAGGAATAACTAGTAACTTAGGTACACCTGTTGATTCCACTATAAATGTAAATCCATTTTCTTATGGATTTGTTAGTGGGTACCAAACAATGGATGCTCTAGCTTCTGTTTTATTTGGTGTTATAATCATTAGAGGACTTGAAGGAAAAGGAATAACTGATTCAAACGAGCAAAAATCTTTTTTAAGTAATGCTGGATTTATTGCTGCTATTGGGCTTGGATTTATCTACTTGAGTTTAATTTATCTGGGAGCACAAATTAGTAATATAAAAGGTCTTACTACTGCTCAAACAACACTAACATTAGCAGAAATGACTCTTGGAAATATTGGAAAGGTAGCTTTTGGAGTTTGTGTTGCCGCTGCTTGTTTAACAACTTCTGTAGGTTTAGTAGCACTAGCTAGTGAATGGTTTTCTAAACTATTTAAAATTTCTTATAAAAAAATAGCTCTTGCAATTTGTATTTTCTCTGCAATACTTTCCATTGCAGGATTAGATTATATAATAAGTTTATCTGTTCCCGTATTAGTAATACTTTATCCTGTTACGATTGTTCTTATATTATTAAATATCTTCGGAATTAAAAATCACTTTACTTTTAAATCTGTGGTAGCAGTGACTTTGATAATCAGTATAGCTGAAATGCTGAAAATAGATTTAAAATTTATCCCTCTTGCCAGTCATGGTTTTCCATGGATTCTTCCAGCTTTAATCGCTTTTGGAGGCTCTATCATATTTAAACCTCACAATTTCAGTATAAAAAAGAGTGCCTAACTTATAAATAAAAAAGGAGCTTAGCTCCTTTTTTATTTAAATATTAACTCCACAACTGAGAAAAAACCTATCACCCACATTATTGGTTTTATATCTTTTATTTTACCACCAAATAGACAAACTAGTATGTAAGAGATAAATCCAAAAGAAATTCCAATAGAAATACTATAAGTTAAAGGCATTATCAGTATTATTAAAAAACATGGTATTGCAACCTCTATATTATGAAAATCTATATCCAATAAATTTTTAAACATATAAACTCCAACAAGTATAAGAGCAGGTGCTGTGGCAAATGCTGGAACAACACCTATCATTGGTGAAAAAAACAACGAAATTACAAATAAAATTGCTGTTGTCAATGCTGTTAATCCAGTTCTTCCACCGACCGCTATCCCTGAAGCTGATTCTACAAATGTTGTAGTAGTAGATGTTCCTAAAAGAGAACCTATCACTGTCGCTACCGCATCAGCTTCTAATATTTTACTTACATTTTTAATTTTACCTTTTTCATCTATCATTTCAGCTTCATGGGCACAAGCCATTATAGTTCCTAAAGAATCAAATAAATCCACAAACATGAATGAAAAAATTGATCCCAAAAATATCGGTTTTATAGCTCCTAATACATCAAGTTTCAAAGCAATCGGTGTTGGACTTGGAGGCATTGATATTATCTGTGATGGCAACTGAACTGCACCAAAGATAATTCCTAAAATCGTTGTCACTACAATTCCTATTAAAATTCCACCTTTAACTTTTCTCATTTCTAAGAATCCCATAATTGCAAATCCTATCAATCCTAAAACAACATTTAGATTAAATTTTCCTAAAGTTACTATCGTTGCTGGATTACTTACAATCAAACCCATCCCTTGCATTCCTATAAACGCTATAAATAAACCTATCCCAGCCCCTACAGCCAGTCTAATTGCAGATGGAATAGCATCTATTATTTTTTCTCTCAACCCTGAAAAAGTCAGTGCCAAAAATATAACCCCAGATATAAATACTACCCCCAAAGCTTGCTCCCACGTGGCTCCATTTCCTAAAACAAGTGTAAAAGTGAAAAAAGCATTTAAACCCATTCCTGGTGCCATAGCTAACGGGGCATTTACCCAAAATGCTGTTATAGCAGTTCCTATTGCTGATGCCAAACACGTTACCGTTATTAATGCACCTTTATCCATTCCTGTCATCGACAATATTGATGGGTTAACAAATATGATATATGCCATTGTTAAAAATGTCGTAATTCCCGCTACAATCTCCTGTTTTACCGTTGTTCCATGTTCTTTTAATTGAAACAATTTTTCCATGTTTCCCTCCTCGATTTATTTTAATATTTAATAATAATTACCGATTAAATTAAAAAAGACCTGCAAAAACAGGTCAAAAAACTTAATAGAAATCTTAAGTTATGACCCATAGAAAGCTATTTAAGGTAGCTCGTAGAAACTCTCCGCCGTATCCAGAGTATATATGGTTCAAGTGAAATATAATCTTTGCTTAAATATTAAAGATTTCTTCTATTTTTGTCAAGTATTATTTATTTTTGCTTTTTACAAATAAAAAAATTATAATATATTAAATCAATATGATTGGGAGGTAATATAATCTATGAAAAAATCTTTTGCCAGTGATAATTATAGCGGAGTTCATCCAAAAATTTTAGAAAAAATAATCGAAGTTAACTGTGGTCATGTTTCTGCTTATGGAGCAGATGAAATCACTCAAGAAGCCATCAATTCATTCAAAGAAATTTTTGGGGATGTAGAAGTCTTTTTCGTTTTCAACGGAACCGGTGCCAATGTATTAGCATTAGAAGGAATGAAAAATAAAGTTTCTGCTGTTATAACACCTGAAAGTTCACACATTGTACAAGATGAGACAGGAGCACCCAGTAAAATAACTGGAATGCAACTTTTAACTATTCCAAGTACTGATGGAAAACTTGATTTAGAATTAGCCCAAAAATGGTTGACTTTTAAAAACAACTTCCACAAACCAAAAGCTGACATAATTTCAATTAGTCAAACTACTGAATATGGAACTGTTTATACAACGGATGAAATTAAATCTATCTCCAATTTTGCTAAAAAGAACAATATGTTTCTACATATGGATGGGGCTAGAATTTCTAATGCTGCTGTTGCTTTAGGCTGTTCTTTTAAAGAGATAAGCGGCGATTTGGGAGTTGATGTTTTATCTTTTGGAGGTACAAAAAATGGGTTGATGTTTGGAGAAGCTTTAATATTTTTTAATAAAGAATTAGCTAAAGATTTCGCTTGGATAAGAAAACAAAATCTTCAACTCTATTCAAAGATGAGATTTTTATCTGCTCAATTTATTCCATATATACAAGATAATATTTGGTATGAATGTGCTAAAAATGCCAATGAGATTGCTCAATATTTAAAATTAGAACTAGAAAAAATTAAAATTCCTGTAACAAAGGAAGTTTTAGCCAACGCTGTTTTTGCTATTTTACCCGAAGAAATAATTCCTGAATTACAAAGTCATTTTTACTTCTATATATGGGATGAAAATATCCATGAAGTTAGGCTTGTTACATCCTTTGACAGTACAAAAGAAGATGTTGATAGCCTTATTGAAAAAATAAAAGAATTACTAGGAAAATAAATAAATCTTATGATATACTTTATTTATAGTACATAGATTTTTCTTTTATTCTTTGTATGCTTTTTTTTAAAATATTATTGATTTAATGAACCAAATGTGAAATAATATTACATATATTTCGCATTTTATTTGAAAGGAGATTTAACTATGGGATTATTTGATTTCTTTAAAAAGAAAAAAGAGGATGAATGGTTCAATATCTATTCACCACTAAACGGGAAAGTTATTCCTCTAAGCGAAATACCAGATGATGCTTTTTCTCAAAAAATGATTGGAGATGGATGTGGAATCGATCCTATTGAGGGTGTAATTTGCTCACCAGTTGCCGGTGAAATCGACATTTTTGCCACTAACCATGCTGTTAGTTTTGAGGTTCCCAACGGACTTGAATTGATTGTTCATTTTGGAATTGACACAGTAAAATTAAATGGAAAAGGATTCACTAGAGTTGCTGAACCTGGATTGACTGTAGAGGTTAAAGACGAGCTTATTAAATACGATTTAGCTTATATTAAGGAACACGCTAAATCAACAAAAACTCCTGTTATAGTTGCTAACATGGACCTAGTTGAAGCACTTGAAGTAGTTGCTTCTGGAGATGTTAAAATAGGAGACCTTTTGATGAGAGTTAAAATCAAAAAGTAGTTTTTTAAGAAGGTGCCTCTTTGCTATTTTAGGAAAAGATGGTACCTTCTTTAATTAATATAAAAGGCATACACGGAAACTTAAGGAGGAAGAATGAAAGTACTAGATTTGGAATTAGTTACTAATGAAGTGGCTAGACTTTGTATTGAAGCTAATTACTTTATTGGTAATGATGTTTTAAACAAAATTAAAGAATGCCAAAAAACAGAAACTAGCGATTTAGGGAAAGTTATTTTAAGTCAAATTATTGAAAATGATGAAATTGCTGCAAAAGACAATGTTCCTATGTGTCAAGACACTGGTCTTGTTGTTGTTTTCTTAGAAATTGGAACTGAAGTTAAAATTAATGGTGACATCTATTCCGCTATTAATGCTGGAGTTGCTAAAGGATACAAGGATGGGTATTTAAGAAAATCTGTTATCAGACATCCTCTAGATAGAGTTAACACTCAAGACAACACTCCTGCAGTTATTCACACCAAACTTGTACCGGGATCTGATAAAGTCAAAATTATTGTAGCTCCAAAAGGTGGAGGTTCTGAAAATATGAGCACTTTAAAAATGTTCAAACCTGCAGACGGAGTAGAAGGAATAAAAAAATTTGTTGTCGATAGCATAAAAAATGCTGGTGGAAATCCATGTCCACCTATAGTTGTTGGAGTTGGAATCGGAGGAAACTTTGAAAGATGTGCTGAATTAGCTAAAGAAGCTCTTTTGAGAGAGATTGAAGATATCAATCCTGATCCCATTGCTGCAGCTTTAGAAGTTGAACTTCTAAAATTAATAAATGATACTAATGTAGGTCCTCAAGGACTTGGCGGGAAAACTACTGCTCTTGCTGTAAAAGTTGAAACGCAAGCCTGTCACTTTGCCTCTTTACCGGTTGCTGTCAATTTAAACTGCCATGCTGCTAGACATAAGGAGGTAACACTATGATTAGATTAACAACACCGTTAAAAGATGAAGATATTAAAAAATTAAAATCTGGAGATGCTGTCTCTATAACTGGTATTATATACACTGCTAGAGACGCTGCACACGCTAGATTGGTTAAACTTTTAGAAGAGGGAAAAGAACTACCTTTTGATGTAAAAGGGCAAATTATCTATTATGCAGGTCCAACTCCTGCCAAGCCTGGACAGCCTATTGGAAGTTGTGGCCCCACTACTAGCTATAGAATGGATTCTTACTCTCCTGCTATTTTAAATCAAGGTTTAAAAGGTATGATTGGAAAAGGAGCAAGAGATCAAAAAGTTAAAGATTCTATCGTTAAGAATAAGGCTATATATTTTGCAGCCGTTGGTGGAGCGGCCGCTTTAATTGCTAAATCTGTAAAAAGTAGTGAGATTATTGCTTATGAAGATTTGGGAGCTGAAGCAATCAGAAAACTTGAAGTTGTTGATTTCCCAGCAATCGTAATTAACGATTGTGAAGGAAATGACCTATATGAAATAGCTAGAAATAGCTCAAAATAAATTCAGTTAAAGGGGTAATGTATTATGTCTACAGTTTTTGAAAAATCTTTGAAGTTGCATGAAACTCATTCAGGAAAAATTGAAGTTATATCAAAAGTTGCTGTTACAAATAAAGATGAATTAAGTTTAGCATATTCTCCGGGTGTTGCTGCTCCTTGTCTAGCAATAAAAGAAAATATTGAAAATGTATATAAATACACATCTAAAGGAAATATGGTAGCTGTCGTTACCGACGGTTCTGCTGTACTAGGTTTAGGAAATATTGGTCCTGAAGCTGCTCTTCCTGTTATGGAAGGAAAAGCCATTCTTTTTAAACAATTTGCAGATGTTGATGCTTTTCCCATATGTTTAGATACACAAGATACTGAGGAAATTATCAAAGCTGTTAAGCTGATTGCACCTGGATTTGGTGGTATAAATTTGGAAGATATTTCTGCCCCTAGATGTGTAGAGATTGAAACAAGACTAAAAAATGAACTTGATATCCCTGTGTTTCATGATGATCAACATGGTACAGCTATCGTTGTTGTCGCTGCTCTTATCAACTCGTTCAAATTGGTTAATAAATCTTTTGAAACTGCTAAATTTGTGGTTAGCGGAGCTGGTGCTGCTGGTAGTTCAATCATTAAACTTCTTATTAAAATGGGAGCAAAAGATATTGTTGTCAATGATATTGACGGTATTATAAATAAAGACGATAAAGCTAACTATAATTTCTTAAAATCAGAAATAGCTGATATTACAAACCCTAAAAATATTAAGGGCGGGCTTAAAGAAGCTGTTGCAGGAAGAGATGTTTTTATAGGAGTTTCCGCTGCTAACATCCTATCAATTGATATGGTTAAAACTATGAGCAAAGATGCTATCGTTTTTGCTATGGCAAATCCTAATCCTGAAATTATGCCTGAGGACGCTATTGCGGGAGGAGCAAAAATTGTAGGTACTGGTAGATCTGACTACCCTAACCAAGTTAATAATGTTCTAGCTTTTCCTGGAATTTTTAGAGGGGCTCTTGATGCTAAAGCTAAAAAAATAACTGAAGAGATGAAAATTGCTGCAGCTATTGGAATTGCTAAGCTGATTCAGGATGATGAAATAACACCTGAATATGTTATTCCCAATGCCTTTGATCCAAGGGTAGCTACTGTTGTTGCTGAAGAAGTTAAAAGAATTGCCAAAGAACAAAATGTTACAAGATAATAAAAAGGTAGCTCTTTCGAGCTACCTTTTTATTCATCTCCATCACTCTCTGAATCGTTTTCTGATTTTTTTTCCTCTTTTATAACCAAAAGTTGATCAATTTTAAAATTATCTACATCTACTACTTCGAAACTATATCCACCAAACTCTATATGTGCTCCTTTTTTTGGAATACTTTTCAGCATATACATCATAAATCCTGCTATTGTTTCATAGCTATCCTCTTCTGGAAAAGCTTCTATCTCTAAAACCTTCTTTACATCCTCAGTTGCTGTAACTCCATCTATTAACCAAGAACCATCTCCTCTTTTTATTATATACTCCTCTTGCATTGGATAAACTACATCTCCCATTAAAGTTGATACAACATCATTTAAAGTTATTACTCCAACAACATGAGCATATTCATTTAATATTACAGCAAAATCTTCTCTGGCCTCATTAAACCTATCTAGCATTTCTGAAAGAGTCAGAGTATTAGGAATAATCAAAATATTCCTATTTGTTATTTCTTTTATATTCTGAAGACCACTTGATTCACCTTTTAAGATTCTAGGTAAGATATCTTTTGATCCCACATATCCATATATAGAATCTATATCACTTTCACAAACTAAAAATTTGGAATGTGGATATTCCGCTATCTTTTGTTTTATACTCTCCTCAGTCTCTTCTAAAGTAAAATATATTATCTCGTCCCTTGTTGTCATAGCTGATGATACCCATCTTTGCTCAAGTTCAAACACATTTTCAATTAAGTGATGCTCTTTAGTATGGACTACCCCAGCTTCCGCTCCTGCATCTACCAATGCAAAAATATCATCATGAGTTATTAGTTCATCTCTTGAATTTGGTGTATTAAAAATTTTAAAAACCAAATTGGCCACTCCACTAAATATAAAAACAATTGGTGTTAAAATATTTATTGTCAGAGTCATTGGTTTCACTAAAGCAAGGGCTATTCTTTCTGGATATACCATTGCCAATCTTTTTGGTATTAAATCGGCAAATTCAACAAAACAACCTGTTACAAATATAAACGATATTAAAAAAGCTACCGTTGGATTTTCTATATACTTAGCTATCAAAGGAGAAAGTACACCATCTCCAATTATACCAGCCAATATAGCTACAATGTTTAAACCTATCTGTACAGTCGTAAAAAAATTTCCCGGATTACTTTGAAGCTCTATTACTTTTTTTGCATTTTCGTTTCCTTCATCTACCAATAACTGTAATTTTATTTTTCTCGCTCCTGCTAAAGATATTTCAGCCATAGAAAAAAATGCACTTATCAAAATTAATAAAAGAATATACAATAATTTCTCTGCTATTCCCATACTACCTCTCCTTTAAATGTGGTCTCTGCTGCTCCTATCATAAATATTTCATCTCCCTGTAACTTTATTTTCAATATTCCACCTTCTGTTTCTACAGCTACCTCACTATCAACTAGTCCCAACAAATTAGAAATATACACTCCAGAACATGATCCTGTTCCACACGCTAATGTTCTTCCAGCTCCTCTTTCCCACGTTTTTATCTTAATTCTATTTCTACTTAAAATTTGAATAAAATTTACATTTATATTTTTAGGAAATAGCCTATTCTTTTCAATTTCTGAACCTAGACCGTCTATGTCAATACTTTCTAAATCATCACATATTATCACAGCATGAGGAACACCAATCAAAACTGCTGAAAAAATTATATCTTTTCCAGCTATATTTATTTTTTCATCTATCACTTGCTCTTTCTCTATTGATACTGGAATCTCTTTTGAGTTTAATCTCGCTTTGCCCATGGATATCATTATTGAGTCAACTTTACTTCTATTATCATTCACAGTTAAATACGCTGTTTTTACTCCATCTCCTGTCTCTATTGTTATTTCTTCTTTTTTTACAATTTCCTCTTCATAAACAAATTTTGAGAAGCATCTAATTCCATTTCCACACATTTCACCTTTTGAACCATCTGAATTGTAGTATACCATCTTTATGTCTGCAATTTGACTCTCCTCTGCAATCATTATACCATCTCCTCCGACTCCGTAACGTCTGTCACAAAGTTTTTTGGCTATCTTTGAATAATTTTCATATTTATTTTTTACTCCATCAAACAGTAAAAAATCATTACCAGCTCCTTGCATTTTATTAAATTTCAAAATTAATCACCTCATTAGTATAACTTTCTATTACATTATATTCTACCCTATCCTTTCATTTAACGCAACCCCTCTACTTTTGTTTGATTTCACTTTACTTTTTATAAGTTTTGTGTTAATATTCCCAAGTAATACAATATGTCGTCAAGGAGATTTTTATGAACAGAAAAAGAGAAATAAAAAATCATGTTGAACTTCTCCAAAAAGGAAATAGAGCTCTATACGTTCTCTCGCTTCTCGTAGGTGCTATTACTGGAGTTATCGTATCCATTTATAGATATGGTTTGGGAATTGCCGGTAATCTAAGAGAGCACTATATCAGCAAAGAACTTCTTACAAATCCCTCCAAACTTCTTTTAATATGGGGAACTTTCATCGTTATAGGTCTTTTTGTAGATTATCTATCTAGAAAATTTCCTACAACAGGCGGAAGTGGTATCCCACAAGTTAAAGCCTTAATTTTAAGAAAATTAGATTATATTTTTTGGGTAAAAGAACTTTTAGTGAAATTCTTCGGTGGTCTACTTGGTATTGGAGCTGGGCTATCTCTAGGTCGAGAAGGACCCTCAGTACAACTGGGTTCATATATCGGGTATGGATTTACTAAAGTTTTTAAAAGAAACTATACCGACGAAAAATATCTTGTTACAGCTGGTTCGAGTGCCGGTTTAGCTGGAGCTTTTGGTGCACCACTAGCTGGAGTTATATTCAGTATGGAAGAACTTCATCGTTTTTTTTCTTCAAAACTTATCATCTGTACATTCTTAGCTAGTATCTGTTCAAATTTTGTTGCTAGAAGAATTTTTGGGATGAATCCAGCTTTTAGTCTAAATGTCAAATATCCTACAGATGTTAATCCATATTTTCAATTTCTATTTTTCATAATTTTTGGTATTGTTATAGCATTTTTGGGAAAACTCTTTACATTTTCTTTAATTAAAACACAAGATGTCTTTAAAGATATTAAACTTCCTAGAGCTATTAAAATCTCATCAGTCATGACACTATCATTCATTATATGCTTTATTATGCCTGACATAACTGGTGGCGGACATCATCTAGTTGAAGAACTTCCCTATCTTAAACAGACAATAGTATTCCTATTGTTAGTTTTTATTGTTAAACTATTATTTACAGCAATATCTTACGCTACTGGATTTCAAGGTGGTATATTTTTACCAATGCTTGTTTTAGGTGCTATTCTCGGAAAAATTTACGCATTGACTCTTATAGCAACTTTTGGTCTCCATAGTGATTTTGTGATACACTACATGATTTTAGGAATGGCTGGATTTTTTGTTGCTGTTGTTAGAGCCCCTATAACTGGAGTTATTCTAATTTTAGAGATGACTGGCAGTTTTGATCATCTTTTAGCAATTGCAACAGTTTCTATCGTAGCCTACTATATTACAGATCTCTTAAAACTGGAGCCCATCTATGATATTTTATATGATAGACTACCTAAAAAGAAAATTGAGGATGATTTGGAAGAGGAGCGTCATGAGCACCACGAAAAAACTTTAATTTGTATCCCTGTTTCTGCAGAGTCTGAATTTGATGAGAAGTTAGTAAAAGATATCACTTGGCCTAAAAATACTCTTGTTGTTGCTATTAGAAGAGGGGAAACTGAGTATATACCTAAAGGTAATAGTAAAATCCTCGCTGGAGATGTCTTAGTTTTATTACTTCCTAAAAAACAAGCTGACAAATTAAATGAAATTCTATTCAAAATGGGAACATCTCACTAATTTTTTAAGGAAATTATTGACATTTTTTTAAAATGATTATACTATTAAATGACACATGTATTTTATAGGAGGGTCTAGATGAATAGAATAGAGGGAAAAATTGCTTTAGTTACTGGAAGTGCTAGAGGAATTGGAAGAACTATAGTTGAAAAATTAGCTTCTGAAGGTGCTGAATTAGTTATATCTTGTGATATGGGCGATGCCACTTTCGAACAAGCTAATGTTAGACATGAAATCTTAAATGTAACTGATAGAGAGGCTATTAAAGAGCTCGTAAAAAAAATAAAAGATGAATTTGGAAGAATTGATATCCTTGTTAATAACGCTGGTATCACGAAAGATGCTCCATTTGTAAGAATGAGTGAAGAAGCTTGGGATGCTGTAATAAATGTTAATCTAAAAGGTGTGTTTAATATAACTCAAGCAGTTGCTCCTTTAATGACTAAAAATAAAAAAGGATCGATTATTACTATATCATCCGTTGTAGGTTTATATGGAAATATTGGTCAAGCTAATTATGCTGCTACTAAAGGTGGCGTTATTGCAATGACTAAAACTTGGGCTAAGGAGTTATCTAGAAAGGGGGCTCAAGTTAGGGCCAATTGTATCGCACCTGGATTCATTTCTACTCCAATGACGGATGTTTTACCTGAAGATGTTATCAATGGAATGTTAGAGCGAACATCTTTAGGAAAATTGGGAATGCCTGAGGATATTGCTAATGCTGTATTATTTTTAGCAAGTGATGAATCTTCATACATCACTGGACAAACACTTGAGGTTAGTGGTGGACTAGCACTGTAACCAAAATGTATTGTAGTAAAGGCAAGATTTTTGTTTCTTGCCTTTATTTTTTCTATTTTTCTACTTGTATTTTCATTCATTTGATGATATAATTGTAAATGTCACAAGTGTGGTGGTGGGAGCCTTATGGCGTATTAATATCGAATCGTGTCAGGTCTGGAAGGAAGCAGCACTAAGGTACTTAATACGGGTATAAGATTACTCTTACCATACCTTGTGGCTTTTTTATTTCCCATTGATTTTTCATCTAAATAAAAAAAGCTCTGCCACCTCTGTGACAGAGCTAATTTTTTGATATAATAGTTA
>Trix_p1__coassemble_1931_pt1 | contig 12389 bp, 13 predicted proteins | sample Trix_p1__metabat2_low_PE_021 | metagenome-assembled genome bin Trix_p1 | reverse complement strand
TTTATCTCTTTTCAAAGAACTGGACCTATTTTTCATCTTTAGTTAACAGATTCCATTTTCTTTTAATTATAACACATCTCAGTTGTAATTTTAATATCATAATATTTCATTTCATTCTCAAATTTTTAATTTTTATATTTTAATGTATTTTTTTTTATAATTCATGTTATAAAAAATAATTTTTGTATTCTGTATACTAAAATAATTTTATGACATTATCTAAGGAGGTCTTTTATGTTAAAACGAAATTTTTTAATTCTGCTTACTGCTACCTCTACTGGAATTTTTGCTCAGCCAACTAACACCTTTAACTTCTCTTTAGGAACTGTTAATGGTAAAGCTGGAGAGTATGTATATTTTCCTGAAACAGGGGAAAAAATCAGTTATCTAGATTGGAAAATTAAAAATGTCCCTGTTTTTATACTTGGTTATACACACACATTTAATAATAATATAGAGTTTCAAATGGGGCTAAAGAAAAATTTTAGCTCCACATCCAGTGGTTCTATGAAAGATTATGACTAGTATTCATCCTACGACAGTGAAGATGGAGCTACTCCTAGTGACTACGGAAAACTGTCAAACTTCAGTAGTAATGACAACTATGTGGATAATCTTTTAATGTTTGATACAAATGTTAAGTATTGGTTCTTCCACACTGACAATCTAAAATCTGGACCTATGGTCGGTCTTAAATATGACTACTTTAAGTTTTATGCTAAGAGTGGAGACCAATATAATTATATGTTAGATGGATCCACTACTATTTTTAAAGGAGACTATTCTAGAAAAAGTATTGAATACTCTCAAAAATTTTTCACACCGTACATTGGTTATGGAATTTCATATACTTACGAGAAGTTAATTTTAGACTTTGGAATTAACGGTAGTATCTATGGAAAAGCTAAAGCCCATGATAAGCACCTTGAAAGAGGTCCGATGGAAACTGTTGAAAAATATAAAAAAATTAAGAATTTAGGAGTTAAAGTTGTAGCCACGTATCCACTGACTCCCTCCATTGATATAAACGGTAGCTTAGAGTATTCTAAGTACTTCCATAGAAAAAAATCTACTACTGATTTTACAAGTGAAGATGGCGATAAAATCGATGGTATTAAAAATTTATCAGGTATAAAAAATAGTAGTTACACAGTATCTATTGGTGCTACATACAAGTTTTAAAAATTTGGAGGATAAATCAACATGAGAATATACAGCAAAAAATATCTATTTATCGGAATCCTTGCTTCCATAGTAACAGCATGTGGAAGTGGAGGTGGTGGAGGTAGTAGCAGTAACTCACCTTCTGCTACATCTTCACCTACAATAAATACTAAAACAAATACAAATACAAATATACTTCCTCCTATCAATCCAAAAATCGAACAGCCTAATGTCGTGAAACCTATTCCAGAGCCAGAGGATTTACCTCCAATTGAGGGTCCAACATCTAAAAACAGTGGAGTAATCAACGTTATAGAGATGGGGAGAGCTGGCTTGGTAGCTATTCCTAATAAGGTTGCTATCAATGAAAAATCAGCTACTATCAAGATTTTAGCTGATGAAGGAGTTGGTATAATAGCTTTTGATAAAAATTCAAAAGCTATAAACAATGGAACTATTATTACCAACATGGAGAATCCAAATACATACATAACTCTTATGAAAGCTCTTGATGGTGGTATCCTTGAAAATAATGGTAAACTAAGAGCCGAAGGAACTGATATTATCGGAATGTTTAGCTCATCCAAAGGACAAGGATTTACAGCTACTAATAATGGTGAAATAGAGATTAGTGGAAACAAAAAAACTAACGCTGCTTATGGGCAATTTATAGGTATGAGAGCTGAAAAAATAGTTGAAAAAGATGGAATTGATGAGAATATCCATTTGATTAATAACGGAAAGATAAGTATTGATAGCAATGACTTCCATCTTTTAAATCCTAATAAACCATACATATTGGAAGGGATGTCTATCACCGCTTTTGATTCAAAAAGTAAAAACATCGTTGAAAATAAAGGAACAATCTCAGTTTCTGGAAAAAAAGCTACTGGTATGAACTCCTATGGTGAAAATACAACAGCTATCAACAGAGGCACTATCAATGTCAATGGAGAAGACGCAATAGGGATGAATGCTTTAAGAGGAGCAGTTGCCACTAACGAGAAGGAAGGAGTTATCAATGTTCAAGGATTTAATTCCTATGGAATGGTTGCTAGACTCGGTGGAAAAATTATAAATAAAGGTAAGATTATTTTGGCTGGAGATAGCCCTATCATAACTGGAATGTTTGCTAACCATGAAGGAAGCTCTATTGTCAACGAGGGAGAGATTATCTTTTTAAATGATGGAACTGGAAGAATAGCTATTCAAGCAACTAATGGTGCTACTTATATAAACAAAGGTAAAATTTTAACTAATGGAAATCTGATTGTTTCTACCAATGATTCCGGAGAGTTTATTATTGGAAAGGATGCTTCTGGAAATATTGCTAAAGTTAAAGCTAAAAGAAGTTTAAAAATAGATGGAGATATTACAGCGGCTAAGGACTTAATAGATGGAAACAAAAGAGAAATCATATATAATGACGTTTTTTCCGCACCAACAATCGAATTGTCTAAATCAGCTACTTCTAAAGCTGTCTCTGTATTTTACAATTCTAAATTAAATCTTAATGGCAGTGGCAATGTAGATATGACTGTCTATAGAAATGACACCTCTATTGAAAAAATTTACAAAAGTGCAGAGCTTAGTTCTTTAACTAATGCTCTAGATAGATATCTGAATATTGAAAAAACAACATTTTCAAAAGATGAAAAATTGGTTGTAGATAAAATTTTAAAATCTGATAACGTAACTAATGTTAAAAAAGTTGTAAAAGATTTATCTGGGCAAATATACGCTAACCTTCCTAGGCAAATTTTTGATATTCAATCTAGATTTGTAAAAGAGAATGAAAAACTTATAGATAATCTAAATGAGCACAGCTATAACTTTAACTTCTTCGGTGATAAGAGTTCTGTCAAAGACAAAGGGGAAATCTCTGGATATAAGACCATATCTGAAGGATTTGTTGGAACAAAACGATTTACAGATGATATATTCACGACTATTGGATATCAAAACAGTCATATTAAATATAATGATAGTTCTAAAGGATCGATACAATCTATCCATACTGGAGTTTATAAAAAATTTCTTTTAAATAACTTTAATATCAAACTTGGTCTAAACGGAGAGTATAATTTCCATGAAACAAACAGAGATATTGATACCTTCAATAAGAAGGCTAAGGCAAAATACAACTCTTACACTTTCGGAGCTAATGGAGAAATTAGCAAGCTCTATGGAGATTCTATGTATTTTAAACCTATGGCTGGATTGAGTTTAGGTTACGGAAAATATAAAAAATTCACTGAAAAAAATATTGGAGATTTGGGAGTAACCCTTAACGCAGAGGACTATTTCTCAATTTTACCAAGTGTAGGATTTAAAGTTGGTAAAAATTTTGACTTTATAGATTTATATTCAAATATTGTCTATTCGTATGAATTAGGTGAGTTGAATAAAAAACAGAGTATGTCTATTTTAGGAGATAAAGTTAGTTATAAATTAAAAAATGACTCTTTAGAGAAAGAAAACTTAGTGCTAAATGTTGGATTAACTACTGAAATTAAAGATTTTAAAGTTTCTTTCGAAATTGGAAAAGAGTTTGGAAAAAGAGATAACAACTACCTATCACTAGGTGTTGGTTATAAATTTTAAATCCCTCTATAAATTAAGTTAAAAAACCACGAAAATTCGTGGTCTTTTAACTTGTTTTCTACTTACTCATTCCCAGCCATATTTCTGGAATATCTTTCTACCTCTATCACTTTTTACAAAATTCATGAAATCATGTACTTTTTTATCAGCGTTTTTACTTGGAACCATGTTAAAATCTCTATAGACAACTAACTCTTTTTCAATTTCAACCACATCTCCATAGTTCGGATTACTCTTAGCCCAATCAATCCACGTAATCCAAGCATCTACATTTTTGTCTTCTAGGAACATTTTTCTAGCAGCCCCACTATTTGGTGTAAAAGATATTATATTATTTCTAAAATTTTTCACCTTATTAATCTCTTTTGTTCGACCAATCATATCTTCCCATACCCCTGTTCCAGATGTATTACTTTCTCCTTTTCCTTCAGGAACAATTATTCCCACTTTTTTATCAGCTAAATCCTTTAATCCCTTTATATTCTTAGGATTTCCCTTCTTTACTAAAATAATAGCTCTTCTGAAATACATTGGCTCTATTTGATGTAAATCAAAATTTTCTTTATGGTCATTTGCTATCGCAAGAGCAGATTGCTCTGAAGCACCAAACAGAATATCCGCATTCATTTTTGCCTTATCGTTCCAAGATTTTTGAGGTCCAAAATTAACTTTTACCTCTTCTCCTGTTTTTTCCTTATACTCTTTTGCTATTTCTACTAAAGCTGTATGAGGTCCTCCAGGTCCATATAAGTTTATTTCGCTCAGTGCTAGTGTATTCATGTAAATCATTGATAAACAAAATAATATCTTTTTATTCATACCTTTTTCCTCCAGTTTAAGATTAATAATAGCCCATAATAACATATTTTCTTATCATTTCCAATATTTTATTTTACTGATTTTTTCCTTACATTTTTTACAAGTACCATTTAAAGTCAAATCATAATTTCTTATTGAAACCCCTTTCTCTTCTGAAACTTTATCCAAAAATTTAGCAACTCCAGAAATATTCATATCCGTTATGCTTCCACATTCATCACATATAAAGTGTGCATGAGGCTCTAAATTCTTGTCAAACTTATCCACTTGATTAGGTAAACTGACTTTTTTTATAACTCCTATCTCTGTTAATTTTGTTAAATTTCTATAAACTGTTCCCAAACTTAATTCGGGGTTATCTTTTTTTAACTCTACATATATAGCATCTGCAGTAAGGTGTTCGTGACTATTTAATATATAGTTTAAGATTAATTCTCTCTGCTTGGAAAATTTCATAAATTAGGCCTCCTTTAGATTTTAAATAATTATTATTGTTTTTAATTATTCTCTTCTCATAATTTTAATCTATTTTTGAAATTTTTTCCAATCTTATTTTTAAAATAAAAAAATTATGTTTGACAAAAATATCTTTATGTGCAATAATACTCATACAAAATAATAGTAATCATTACTATTATTAATCTAGAAATTTAAAAGAGGAGGTATTAAATGAGAAGTATTACTACATTTGATTTGCAATATGCACACAGATTCTATAAATTTAAAGGGGAAGCACAATATCTACATGGACATACTGGAATTTTAACCATTGAAGTTGAGGACTCTATTAACGAAGGAGTTAATATGGTTTATCCTTGTAATGAAATTCAAAAAATAGCCTGGAATGTTTTAAAGAATTTTGACCACTCACTTATTTTAAGAGAAGATGATCCACTTCTTCCTGCAATTCTTAAGGTTTATGAGGAGACAGATCTTAAAAACGGTACACCTCAAAACACAATGAAAGGACCTGCATTTAAAACAGAACTTGCAACTGCATACCCTGACTGTCGTTTAGTTGTAACAAAGGAAACTTTAACAGTTGAAGGAATGATTAAAATAGTTTACGACCTCTTAAAAGATAAACTAAATATTGCTAAAATTACTTTTAGTAGTGGTGTCAATGCTGCATCTGAAGAGTTTAACACAAAAAATAATATCGAGCGTTGTCCTTTATGCGGAATTTCGCTAGATGAAAACCACTCTTGTCCTAAGTGTGGATATAAAAAATAAAAAACTAGGTGTCTAAAACACTAAAATCATATTATAAATACTTAATAAGGAGCTAGTTTCACTCACTAGCTCTTTTTTACATACAATATTTTAAGTTAATTTTGTCCCAATAAGGATGCAGAATTCTCAAAAATATGTTATACTTTTTCAATGCAATATAAGAAAATTCTATTATTTTGGGAGGACAATATGTCAATTTTCATATATATTTTTTTAATAGTATGTGTATACTACAATAAAAAAGGAAATCCATGGTTTTTATACCACCATATCGGTGACTCTGGAGTCCCCACTGATTGGTTTGAAGAACATCTTAAAAATATATGGTTTTTAAACATGAAAACTTTAACAAATAGGGAGATACTTGAATCTTTAGAAAAATCTGGAAAGATACCTAAAAATAGCGTAACTCTGACCTTTGACGACGGTTACTATGACAATTATAAAAATGCTTTTCCACTCCTAAAAAAATATAAAATGAAAGCGACATTATACCTAAATACTGCCTATGTGGAAAGTGAAGAGAATAGAAAATTTAGATATTTAAGTTGGAAAGAGATTGAAGAGATGAGTAGTTCTGGAGTTTTTGATATTCAACTACATTCTCACAGACATATGTCAATTTTTGTAAATACTTCTTTTGAGAGAGTTGTTACTGAAACTGATTTTTTAGATAGAGACATTCAATACCTTTATAGGGGAGCACCAAAAATTGGATATCCCATCTTTGGAAAAAGAGGTGAATTTTCTAGCACTGGAGTTATCGTTCCCATAGACGCTGCTGAAAAGTTTAAATCTTACTATGAAAACCTATCAAATGAAGAAAGAGAAAACAAAGAACTCATTCAAAACTTTATCAACAATGAACTTCATAGAAACTTAATTTTTGAAACCTTTGAAGAAGCTAAAACTAGAGTATTGGAGGACTTAAATAAAAATATATCTCTTATTGAAGAACATACGGGATATAGACCAACCTTCTTCTGTTGGCCTTGGGGACATAAATCTCCTGAATTCATAGCTATTCTAAAAATAGCTGGAGTCAAAGGATTTGTAACTACTCGTAAAGGAACCAATGGTTTAAAACTAGATTTAGAAAACATTAGAAGAGTTGAACTGAGAGTATTTTCACCTCTAAAGTTCAAGATAAACTTATTGCTTTGTAGAAATTACCTATTAGGAAAAATATATCAAGTACTTTCATAAGTACAAGGGTTGGGAGGATTTTTAGATGTTATCAGTAGGAATAATAACGTTTAACGAAGAACTTAGATTAGAGAGAACTTTAAGAGCAGTTCAGGGGTTAGCTGACGAAATCATTATTGTAGATAGCTTTAGTACGGATAGGAGCGTTGAAATAGCCAAATCTTTTGGAGCTAAAGTAGAGCAGATAGCGTGGCCTGGATATGGGATGCAAAAAAATAACGTTATTGAAAGATGTACCAAAGATTGGATACTGCTAATAGATGCAGATGAAGTTACCACACCGGAACTAGCAAAAGAGATCAAAAAAGTTATAAAAGATGGTGAGCATGCTGTCTACGAAATTCCGTTTAACTCTGTATGCTTTGGAAAACGTATACGTTTTGGTGGATGGAGTGGAAGTTCTAGAGTGAGACTATTTAAAAGAAACAGTGGACGTTACTCCCTTGATGAAGTACACGAACAGTTTTTAACTGATGATAGTATTGGAAAACTTCACCATAGAATAGATCACTATACATACGAGGATTACTATGACTATCTTCAAAAGTTCAATAGATACACCAGTGAAGGTGCGATTGTAGCCTTCAATAAAAATAAAAGTGCTGGATTTTTTAATATAGTTTTCAATCCTATGTTCAAGTTTCTTAGAATGTATATATTTAGACTTGGGTTTTTAGATGGTATCGAAGGACTTACTCTTTCAACTTTTAGTGCTCTTTATACAAGTGTAAAATATTTAAAACTTCGGGAGATGAAAAGAAAAAATGATATTGATAGTTGAAGATACAGAAAGTTTACGAAAACTCACAAGAAAAATTTTAGAAAAAGAAGGGTTCTCCGTAGATGAAGCGGAAGACGGAGAGATTGCCTTTGAAAAAATTAGTGGAGAAACTAAATATTCTCTTATACTTCTAGACATAATGATGCCTAAAATGGATGGTATGGAATTTATAAAAACTTTAAGAAGTTTTTCTGAAATTCCCGTAGTTTTTATAACAGCTCTTTCGGATGAAAGAAGTCAAGTTCTTGCATATGAAAATGGTGCTGATGGCTATTTAACTAAACCTTTTTCAAAAGCGCTTCTTCTATCTGTAGTAAGAAGATTTGAAAAAAAATCCTCAAAACCTATTAACTATGATGATTTAACTCTTTTTAAATCCAGTAGAGGGGTTTTTATTAAAGGTGAAGAAGTACACTTCCCAACTAAAGAACGTGAACTACTATTTTATCTAGAGGAACATAGAGGGACTATTAAAACCAGAGAGCAAATTTTAGATGCTATATGGGGCTACGATTTCTACGGTAATGACAGAGTTGTCGACAAACATATAGCCAAACTCCGAGATCGTTTAGGTGAATATAGTCGATTTATAAAAACAGTTAAAGCTCTTGGGTATAAGTTTGAGGTTTAGTTATGAAATTGAGAAATAAACTGATTTTAATTTTATCTTTAGTTCTACTAGCATTTCTATTTTTAGAAGGATTTTTTGGAAACCTCTATTTTGAAAAATACTTTAGATACACTAAAGTACTACAACTTGAAAAAATAGATTTCATAAATAACGGTAAAATTGACTATGATAAACTTAAGGCCTATGAAAAAAATCAAAACGCCCTAGTTATGATATATCAAGATAATAAAATTGTAAATCTTAAAAACTTTTACTATATAAAGGTTAAAACTAAAAATGGGGATGCTTTTGTACTTCTTGATGCCTTTTTAGATAATCTTTATTCCAGTACTCCACTTAAAATTGAAAATAAGGATTTGGTTGAAATCACCGCCATCAAAATTTTAGATAACTACTATCTTCCTACTACCTTGATTAAAAATAACGATATTTTCAAAGATTATAAATTTAGCTATCGATCAGAAGACATCTACAATATCGACGGTAGAGTCGAAACTGTGAACGCCCCATACACTCAGTCTAGATTAGGAGATGATTTTTTGGAATCTCTTCTTACCATTGATGTACTAAAACCACAGAAAAAAAAATATAGAGATATGGACGGAGATGATGAGTTTCAACTCATAACTCTAAACTATGAGGGATATACCGTTGTCATTTTTTATTCCTTTGAAAATATAAAAGATATATTTCCAACCTTGAAACTTTACTTCTATGTAAAAGGTATTTTTATACTTATTTTAACAATACTTATTGGAATAGTTCTAGAAAAAATTATGGTTAAACCTATTGTCAATCTCTCTAAAATTAGTGAAAAAATAGCTAATCTTAATTTTATAAAAGAAATTGATTATAAAAGTAAAGATGAAATTGGAACTCTCTATAAGGATATCTTTAAAATGAGTGAAAAACTTGAAAATATAATTGAACTTTATAAGGGGAAAGTTACTCGGAATAAAGAAGCTCAAATAAAACTTGAAGAGAGTATAAAACTTTTTATGCACGAAGTTAAAACCCCACTTTCGGCCATTATTGGATTTAGTGATTTACTTTTAGAAGACGAATCTAATGAGGAAATTAAAATTATAAACACCGAAAGCAAGAGAATTTTAAAAATGGCTAATACACTTCTAGAGGAAAATCGTTACTCTCAGGACAAAATAATATTGAATAAAAAAAGTTTTAGGCTTAGTTCTTTGATTGAATTATCCCTTAAAATTTTTGAAGGACAATGTAAAAATATTGATATAGATACCTCTCACTTAGGAGATAGCTCTATCTACGGAGACAGAGAGAAGCTTGAACAAGTTATTCTAAATATCCTAAAAAATTCTTTAGAACACGCTAAAAAAAAGATAAAAATCTATACCGAAGAAAAAGAAACTGAAATTTTTTTATTTCTAGAAAATGATGGTCCACATATAGATAAGAGATATTTAAATAAAATTTGGAATAAATTTTTCTCATCTAACAATAAAGGAAGGGGCTTAGGATTATATATATCATCTGAGATTTTAAATGCCCATGGATTCAAATACGGAGTAGAAAATCTTCGTATCGGTGTAAAATTTTTTATTATTTTAAAAAAAGGGATATAAAAGAGATATTCCTAAGTTAATATAGAACAAAAAATAAAAGTACAAAAGGAGATTAACTATGAAAAAACTATTACTTTTAATGACAATTATTTCAGCACTATCTTTTGCAAAAAGTTCACCTACTGATATTTTAGAGGATCGTATTGAAGATCATTTAAAAGTTAGAATGGCACCTATTATTAAAAAAGCTGATTATGATGTTACGATTGTTAATAATAGCATGAATATCGAAGTCGAAATTGAAGGACTTACAGCTCCAAAATTAAACTTTGATCAAGTTGCTCAGGAAATTTTAAAAAACCTTGGAACAGATAACTCAATTGATGATATATATATCGTTATAAAGCACGACAGCACAATTGGAGAAGATAAAATTCTTTTCTCACAATACTTTAAAAAATAATAGAATTTAAATAAATGACATAACAAATTCATGTAAATAATAAAATTATAAAACTTCCAGATTGATGATATAACCTCATTAATCTAGAAGTTTTTTTATGTTAAAAAAAGAAATAGATTTATTAGTTCACTCATTCTTTATAGCTCAGTAACAAATTGTTAATATTCCACAAGTGGAATGACATTAATTTCAGTATTTGATACACTAAAAGTATAGCACAAATATTTGTTTGAAGCCTAATTCAAAAAGACCATATAAAATTGCACTAATTTTGCATACTTCTAACAAATCATTACGGGTGCAATTTTTATAATTTTTTATATTTAAACAATCAATCTCTACATAAATAATAAATAAGTAACTTTGTAAGCTATAATTTTTTTATAGCTTTTTTTATATCTTATTATGTTTGTTTGGACTAGTCTCTAAATAAACACAATGGTTTAAATTTTATATTAGTGGGTGATTGGAAATGTGGATTGAAAATTTAAATTTATCATCGAAAGAAAAGCAGGAACTTAAGAATGTGTTAGACGAAAGTAAGATTGTTAATATCAACTTTATGCAAAATATTATTTATCTATCCTTACAAAATTCGAAAATAGTACTTTTAAGAAACTCAACAGAGGAACTTTTCACAGAGTTGAAAAAAAATATAGAGAAAAGTTTCTTATTGAGAGAAAAAATAAAAAAAATTAATAAAAGAAAAGCAAGTGATTGGACTGAGGAAGAGATTGAGTATTTAAAGCATAATTTTTATGATATTGATATAGATTTACTGTCATTGCATTTAAAAAAGAGTCAGTACCAAATTTCGTTGAAAGCAATAGAGATGAAATTGGTTGGTGCTAGAGAATGGAGTAGTAGAGAAGTGGAGTATCTAGAAAAAAATGTAAACTTGCCTAACTATAAATTAGCTAAAATTTTAAAAAGAAGTTTAAGTTCAGTAAAAGCAAAAAAACGAGTTTTAAAAATGGGAAAAGGAAGGGAATGTTGTGATTTGGCTAAAAAAATATAAAAAAAATATTTTAATATGTTTATTTACTTTTATCTCTTTAGATAGTTACTCATTTAGATTACAAAATATATATTTTAACCAAAGGATGGACAGTGAAAATGGAGGGTATAGAGAGTTCTATATCACGAATGAATATTTGACTCGGCAGAGATATAAAGTAAATGTACTATCTGGTATTTCAAATGATGGAGCAAACTTTATAGAAGTTTATCCTAAGGTGGTGACAATTAATCCTCAGTCTAAAGAGACAGTTAAAGTTTTCGCAAAAGTTCCTAAAAATACTAAGAGTGGTGAGTATGATTTTAAATTGCAGTTTCAACCAATTAATATACCAACTTTAGCAAAAAATAAAGAGGGTATTACGGCTGGAACAAGCAATATAGGTGTTGCTCCCATAGTTGAACTTAAAGGATATGTGGGGGATGTTGATTTTAATGAAGCTTTAAAATTTAAAAATATAAAAGTCAAAGAAATTGTTGATAAAGGTATTACCGTTAGCGGAGTTTTATCAAATGACAGCTACGCGAGTATTGACTTTGGAGCGGAGGCATATGGAAATGACAATTTTCTGTATGGTAGCTCCTACGTGGGCAATATTTCTGGTAATACAAAAGATAAAAAAATTGAACTATCGTTTCCAATGATAAGAAAAGCAAAAGATTTAAAGAAGATTGTCTTTTACAGAACACCCTCAAACACGAGAGAAGTAATAAAAGAGATTGATTTAAAAGAGTGATATATATAGGCGTGGAGTCTATTTATATATAAATAAAATTTATTAAAGTAGGAGGAATGAAAACTATGAAAAAACTTTTATTAGGAGCTTTATTTGTACTGGGAGCGATGTCTTATGCTCAAGACAATAAGGTGATTGTACCAGTTGCTGGAGGAAATGCGACTGCAAATCTAGGAATTGAGGTTACAGGAAAGGT
>Trix_p1__coassemble_1894_pt1 | contig 12718 bp, 13 predicted proteins | sample Trix_p1__metabat2_low_PE_021 | metagenome-assembled genome bin Trix_p1 | reverse complement strand
AATTATTGAAATAACAGAAAAAGATAGCAGTTATTATGCACAATATAACTCAAAAATATATACAATGGATGAGCAAGGAACAGTTTTTGGGAAACTAGATGAGTATCCTAAAAAAAGTATGCCAATTCTTGTATTAGGAAATGCAAAGGAAGAAAAATATCTTTTAGAGATAATGGAAAAGCTAAAAGAACTAGATTTAAAGGATGAAGTTTCACAGTTATACGTTGAGAATAAAAATTTAATATGTATTATTTTGAGAGATGGAACTAAGATAAAAACCGAACTTGAGGTTTCCAAACAAAAATATGAAATAATGATGAATCTATACAAGGAGTTGATAAAGGCTAAAGTAATAGATTATATAGATATAAGGTTTACAGATATAGTAGTAATGGAAAAGGAGGGGAAAAGTGCGAGATAATATTACAAAATTAGCTTTGGATGTTGGAAATGGTAAAATAAAATTTATTTTGGGAGAACTTAGTACAGAAGGATTAAAGTTAAGAGTGCTGGATTACTTAGAGGTGCCAAGTGAAGGCATAAAAAGATCGATAGTGGAGGATGCAGAACTTTTAAGTGCGAGTATTGCTAAAGGTCTAAAAGAGTTAGAGCAAAGAAATGGGAGAGAGTTTGAAGCTGTTTCACTAGGTGTTAGTAACGACAGAATTATTTCAAAAACTGATCATGGATGTATTGAATTTGATGAAAAAGAGATAACAGCTCAGGATATGTACAATTTGATAGAATTGATAAAGGGTACTATATTGAAAGAGGATGAAATCGTTATTGAACAAGAGGCCTATAATGTTAGAGTAAACAGTTCTGGAATATTAAAAAATCCAATTGGTCAAATTGGAAAAAGTATTCAAGGGGATGTCCATTTAATAACTATAAAAAAAGATCAGTTAGATCCATTGGTAGAAGTTATAAATAATGCAGGATTAAAAGTGGAGGATATATTTTTAAATGCGTCAGCCTCCGCAAAATCAACCTTAGAACATGGAGACAGACAGATGGGAGTAGCTCTAATCGATATAGGAGAAGGAGTTACAGATATAGCTATATATAAAAATGATAAAATAATTTATACAAAATCTTTATCAATAGGTGGAATGCATTTTGTAAACGATATAAGCTATCTTTTAAAAATACCTAAGAAAGAAGCTAAAGAGATTCTTGAAAAGTTGAGAAGTAAACAGTATTCTGATGGAGTGATAAAAACAGAAAATGGAGAATACAAAATAGATGAAATTAAAGAGATAATCGACGCTAGAACAGGTGATTTAATTAATTTTATTTCGAAAACAATAGAGGAGTCAGGATTCAACGGGTATCTAGGAAAAGGTCTAGCTTTTACAGGTGGAGCGGTATCAATAGATGAGATTTTTAGTAAAGTGGGTAGTAAGATGGAATGTGCTGTTAGAAAAGTTGCACCGTTTCCACTTAGAGGATTGGAGAATGTAAATCCATCTATGTCCACAGTGATTGGTGTTTTGTTAACAAAATTAGAAGCGGAATTTAAAAAGAGAAACGAAAAGATGGAGGAAAGTTTAAAGGACGAAGTTACAGCCATTGAAAAAGAGGAAGAAATATTTGTTACAGAACTTCCTATAAATGAAACAGCTTTTAGACAAGAGGACTACGAAGAAGAGTATGAAGAAGAAGTGGCTACAGATGGAACTTTAAACAAAATAAAAAAATGGATTTCTAACTTTATATAATAAGGAGCTGTGTGAAAATGTTTAATAACGAATGTGAAGTAAAGATAAAAGTAATCGGAGCTGGAGGAGCTGGAGGAAATGCAATAAATGATATGATTTCAGCTGGAGTGACTGGTGTAGAGTATATTGCGGCAAATACGGATGCTCAAGATTTGAATAACTCTTTAGCGGATATAAGAGTTCAACTAGGTGAAAAATTAACAAGAGGTTTGGGAGCTGGAGCTGACCCAGAAGTTGGTAAGCAAGCTGCTGAAGAGGATGTTGAAAAATTAAGAAACTTATTAGAAGAAACAGATATGTTGTTTATAACAGCTGGGATGGGTGGAGGAACAGGAACAGGTTCAGCGCCAGTTATAGCTAAGATAGCTAAAGAGATGGGAGTTTTAACTATAGGTATAGTAACTAGACCGTTTTCATTTGAAGGAAGAAAAAGAGAAAGTAATGCAGCTTTAGGACTATCAAATTTAGAAAAGCACGTTGATTCATTAGTGATAATACCTAATGACAAATTGTTTGAATTACCAGAAAAAACAATAACTTTACAGAATGCATTTAAAGAAGCTAATAATATTTTAAAAATAGGTATTAAAGGTATTGCGGATTTGATGATAGGTAGAGGACTTATTAACTTAGACTTCGCTGATATTAAGGCTACTATGCAAAATTCGGGAGTTGCAGTTTTAGGGTTTGGAGAGGGAGAAGGAGAAAATAGAGTTGCTAAAGCCACAGAAAAAGCGCTATCATCACCTCTTTTAGAAAAGTCTATTATGGGAGCGAGCAAGGTTTTAATAAATATAGCTGGTTCATCAAATCTAGGGCTTATGGAAGCTCAAGCCATAGCTAATATAGTCAAAGAAGCGGCGGGAAAAACAGCTGAGGATATTATGTTTGGAATAACAGCAGATGAATCGTATGGAGATAAAATTCAAGTTACAATAATCGCTAATAGCTTTGGTGATGAGCAGGAAAAAACTGAATCATTTATAAACGTAGAGAAAAAAGCTGAAGCTCCAAAAGTAGAAGAAACGGCAGAAGTGAGAGATGAGTTAGACTTACCACCATGGATTAGAGCTAATAGAAGAGACTAAAAAAACACTTGTAAAATTATTGATTCTATGTTAGAATTAATAATGCCCTGCTCAAGATCACTGTGTATTTTGGGCTAAAACCATAGGGAGGAGGTAATAACATGAAAAAGTATGAATTAATGTTCATCATCAACCCAACTATATTAGAAGAGGGAAGAGAAACTGTGATAGCTAAAGTTAACAATATCTTAACTACAGCTGGAGCAACTGTTCTTAAATCTGAAAAGTGGGGAGAGAGAAAGCTTGCTTATCCAATCGATAAGAAGAAAACAGGATTCTACGTACTAACTACTTTAGAGATAGACGGTACTAAGTTAACTGAGGTTGAGTCAAAGCTTAACATAACTGAAGAAGTTATGAGATACATCATAGTTAAGAACGACTAATTAAAACTAAAGAAAACGTTTATTCTCAAATAAGGAGGTTATTAGAATGGCAGAATTCAGAAGAAGAAGAGCTAAATTAAGAGTTAAAGCTGAAGAAATCGATTACAAAAATGTTGATTTATTAAAAAGATTCGTATCTGATAAAGGAAGAATCAATCCTTCTAGAGTAACTGGAGCTAACGCTAAGTTACAAAGAAAGATAGCTAAAGCTGTTAAGAGAGCTAGAAACATTGCTCTTATTCCATATACAAGAGTAGAGAAGTAAAATAATGGGGTTGAAGATTTATTCTTCAGCCTTTTTTTCTACATTGGAATATTAAAAATATAAAATAAAAGTTACAAAAATAAAAAAAAGACAGGCTTTTTTATTTAAAGCTGTCTTTTTTTATAAGCATTATTTGCTTAATATCTTTCTAAGTCTAGCACTTAGAGTATTAGCATTTGCTTTAAGGATTTGCATAACTTCAACTTCGTTAGCAGTCTTTAAAGTTTTTAAAGTTTTAGTACAAACTTTAACTTTAACAGTAACACCATTGATAACAACTTTAGTTGTTTGTAAGTTAGGCTTCCAAACTCTTCCTGTTACTCTGTGTGAGTGAGAAATTTGATTTCCGAAAGTCATTCCTTTTCCAGTAATTTCACATCTTTGCATTCTATTTACACCTCGCTTTCGTTATAAACATGCAAATTATTATACCATTACTGAAATAAAATATCAAGGTATTTTTTAAATTATTTGGAACGGTTTATAAAAAGCATTAAATATGTTATAATGTTAGGGTAAAATATATATAGAAAAGGTGATATGTAATATGAATGTTCATAGCTATAAAGTATTGGAGTTTAATAAGTTAAGAGAAGAGTTATCTCAGTATATGACTATTGAAGAAAATCAAGAAAAGATACTTGAATTAGAACCATTTAAAGATATAAATTCTTTAAGAAAAGAGTTAGAAATAATAAAAGATTTTATGGATTTTTTAAAATATGATGGTGGGTTTGAACCAGCTGGAATGAGGGATATAGCGGGTATTACAAGAAAAGCTCAACTCGTTGGAATGTATTTAGAGCCAGAAGATTTGTGGTCAATAAATATAAACTTAAGAATTTTTAGAATCTTTAAGGGAAGATTGGAGGGCTTAGAAAAATATAGAGATTTAAGAGGAAAATTTATAAATGTTCCAACCCTTAAAAATTTTGAGGATTTGATAAACAAGGCGATAGATCCGGATAAAAATATAAAAGATGACGCCTCCATAGATTTGAGAGAGCTAAGATTTCAAAAGAAAAATATGGTAGCAAATATTAAAAGAAAATTTGAAGAGATGTTTGCTAACCCAACCTATACTAAAGCTATACAGGAAAAAATCATAACCACAAGAGATGGGAGAAGTGTGATTCCTGTCAAAACAGATTTTAAAGGTCTTATTAAAGGGATAGAGCATGATAGGTCTTCAAGTGGTTCAACAGTATTTATAGAACCGATATCAATTGTATCTTTAAATAATAAAATGAGAGAGTTAGAAGTTAGAGAAAGAGAGGAGATTAGAAAGATACTTCTAAGGTTGACTGACCAAGTTAGATTAAATACAGAGGTGATAAATGAGATTGGAGCATCAATAATGTATTTGGATATATTGAATGGAAAATCTCAATTTGGTATAGAAAAAAAATGTACAATTCCAGAGATAAACAATAAAGAGATGCTATCTTTAGTAAAAGCTAGACATCCTTTTATAGATGAGAATATGGTCGTACCTTTAACCTTTGAAATAGGAAAAAATTATAATACGCTATTGATAACAGGTCCAAATACAGGTGGAAAAACTGTGGCATTAAAAACAGCTGGACTATTGACACTGATGACTCTAAGTGGTCTTCCAATTCCTGCAGATGAAAAAACAAGCATAGGATTTTTTAATGGTGTCTTTGCAGATATAGGTGATGAGCAGAGTATAGAACAATCATTATCATCATTCTCAGCACACTTAAAAAATATACAGGAGATATTAAACTCGGTTACGAAGGCTTCATTGATATTGTTAGATGAGCTAGGTTCTGGAACTGATCCAATGGAGGGATCGGCTTTTGCAATGGCAGTAATCGATTATTTAAAAGATAAGAAATGTAAATCATTAATAACAACACATTATAGTGAAGTTAAAGCTTATGGATACAATGAAATAGATATAGAGACAGCGTCAATGGAGTTCAATGTAGAAACCCTTTCGCCAACATATAGACTTCTAATAGGAGTACCTGGGGAAAGTAATGCCTTGACAATAGCAAAAAGATTGGGTATTTCTGAAGTGATTATTGAAAAAGCAAAAAGCTATATAAGTGATGAAGATAAAAAAGTAGAAAAAATGATTTCCAATATAAAGGATAAATCTTTGGAATTGGAAAATATGCAATTGGAAGTAGAAATTCTAAAGGCTCAAGCCCAAAAAGATAAAGATGAATATGAAGAGAAATTGAGAGTATTAGAAAAAGAGAAAAATCAAATACTGAAAGAAGCATATGAAAAAGCTGAATTGATGATGAAAGATATGCAAAATAAAGCTGCTGCATTAGTCAATAAGATTCAAAAAGAGGATAAAACAAAAGAGGAGATGAAAGAGGTTCAAAAGAAACTTAATATGCTTAGAACTTCCCTACAAGAAGAGAAGTCTGAAAATGTAGAAGTGAAAGTAAAAGTGGCAAGAAAGATAGACTATAAGGTTGGAGATAGAGTATTTGTAAATAGTCTAAATCAATATGCCATTGTAAATAAGATAAACTTGAATAAAGAAACATTGAATATACAGGCGGGGATATTAAAATTAGAAGTTTCAATGGATGACGTAAAAACAGTAGTAGAACCAAAGAAAAAAGAATATAGACCTATAAATGCACATACTAAAACAAAAGTGAAAAATGAAGTGGATTTAAGAGGTAAATTGGTTGACGAAGCTATATATGAGTTGGAGACATATATGGATAGAGCTTTGATGAATGGTTATACAGAGATATATGTAATCCATGGGAAAGGAACAGGAGCATTGAGAGCAGGAGTGATGGAATTTTTGAAAACCTCAGGATATGTTAAAGAGTATAGAGCTGGTGGACATAATGAAGGAGGAATTGGATGTACTGTGGTGACTCTAAAATAACTTTGATTATAGCTGCTGCTGGAGTAGGTAAACGGATGAAATTGGGGTATCCTAAGCAATTTTTAGAAATAGATGGAAAACCTTTATTTATAAGGTCTTTAGAAGTTGTTGAAAGAAGCGAGTATGTGAGTGAGATTATTATTAGCACAGAGCAAGAATCGATAGAGTTAGTGGAACAATTATGTAAGAAATATAAAATATTTAAGGTTAAAAATATTATTTCAGGTGGAGATGAAAGACAGTATTCTATAGAAAATGCGTTGGAATATTGTGAAGATAATAGTATAATAGCAGTACAAGATGCTGTGAGACCATTTTTAAAAGAAAAATATTTTTATCAAGCATTGGAGATGTTCGAGGAGGATTTAAAAATTGATGGAGTTGTTGTAGGGGTTCCGTTGAAAGATACTATTAAAAGAGTTAGTATTGATGGTAAAGTTATTGAAACTCCAAAGAGAGAGGAGTATATAGCTGTTCATACCCCACAAATATTTAAGGGTAGGATATTGAAAGAAGCTTATAAAAAAGCTAGGGAGGATAATTTTTTAGGAACTGACGATTCCTCGCTAGTTGAGAGAATAGGTGGTAAAGTAAAAATTTTAATAGGGGATTATGACAATATAAAAATTACAACTGTGGAGGATTTAAAATTTCTTTAATTTGATAGAGGAGAGGGAAATGAAAGTTTTTTTAGCTCAGATAAAACCAATATTAGGAGATATAGAAAAAAATTTAAAAAAAATAGTTGATATAGTGAAGAGAGAGATTGAGAAGGGAACAGAGGTCATTGTGTTTCCAGAGCTATCTTTAACAGGGTATTTATTGGAAGACATGGTCTATGATATAGCTATAACTGAGGTGCCAGAAAAACTATTACAACTATCTAAAAGCATATCAATAATAGTTGGAGCAGTGGAGCTAGGTGAAGATTTGTATCACTATAATACAGCTTTTTACTTAGAGGATGGAGAGGTAAAGCACAGACATAGAAAAGTTTACCTACCGACTTATGGTCTTTTTGACGAAGGAAGATATTTTAAAGAGGGGGAAAATATAAGAGCTTTTGATACAAAATTTGGAAGAGTTGGAATGCTGATATGCGAAGATATCTTTCATCAGAGTGCTTCATATATTTTGGGGCAAGATGGAGCTCAGACAATTTTTGTTATAGCAAATAGTCCAACAAGACTTTCAAATAAAGGATTGGAAATAAGTGACATTTGGAAGTCTATATGTAAGACAACAGCTGTCAGCAATGGGTGTTTTGTTATTATGGTAAATAGAGTAGGAGTAGAAGATGGGGTCAACTTCTGGGGAGGAAGTTTTGCAATCAATCCATCAGGAGATATTATAGAAAAAATGGAATACTTCAAAGAGGATGGAAAAAACATTCTAGTGGACAAAAAAGAGATAATAAAGGTTAGATTTGCATCGGGGTCATATAAAAATGAGAAAATAGATTTAGTACTAAATGAATTGACAAGAATAAGAAAAAGTAGATAGATTTATTAGAAGGAGTACCGATGAGAAAAACTTTAAAAATAGCTTTAGGACTTTTATGCGGAGTTAGTATTTTAGTGAGTATATTTTATGCGAATAAAGAGAATCCAAGAGTTTATTTAAGCGATAGAATAAACTTGGTATACGTAAATGAAGATATTGATCATAAAAATTTTGAAAATGTTATAAATCTTTTGAATAAAGCAGATTTTAATGTTGACAATGAAATAAAAAAAGGATTGAGCTATGTTAAAGGACTATATATAGTTTCAGATAGTAGTTTTATCTCTGAGAAAAAATCATGCGTAGGAATTATTGATTTTGGGTATGTATATCCTTTTATAAAATTAAAAGTGGAAACTTATTTTGATAAAGTGAATGATTTTTATATACTTAAGGATGAATACGCAAAAAGATATTTGAAAGGTGAGCAAATATACCTAAAAATAGAAAAAGGAAACTTTTTAATAGGAAAAAAAGAGAAGGATATCGAAAGAATATTAAAGAATGAAAAGTATTTCAATCAGAATATTTTGAAAATTTTGGATAGAGAAAAGGATAAAAATCTTGGAATGTTAATATTGAATTTGGGTAAAAATCCCTTAGGTGGATTTGATGAACTTGTTCTAACGGGAGAGGTAAATAAGAAAGAAGAAATGATATTGACTGCAAATATAGGCGGGAAAAACGATATTATAAAGAGTTTTAATGGAATAGCTCAAGATGGACTTTCAGGGAAAAAAACTATTGAGAAAAATAAACTTTATTTAAGAAGTACAAGGGATGCAGAGTTAAGATCGTTTCTATTCTTTTTAAATTATTTCTTTAGAGACAGTTTTATTGAAGGAGTGTCTTCAAATGTATATATAAATAGTCCAAAGAATGATGAGAAAATTGCAACTTTAAGTAGCGATAAGGTAATGGATGTTGAAATTGAAAAAAAACAGTTTATGTCAGGATATATCGATATAAAAGTAAAAAATAAAGTGATAGGAAATGTGGAGTTGAAAGGAATAGCAGAAGAAGATAGATTACGAATGAGTACAATTTTAAGTGAAGAGATAGTAGTTAATCTATTGAGAGCGGCTAAGTAGGAGGACATAAAATGATAAAGATATATAATACACTTAAAGGTGAGTTAGAAATATTTAAACCTCTAAAAGAGGGTGAGGTTTCAATGTATGTTTGTGGACCGACAGTTTATAACTATATTCATATTGGGAATGCTAGACCAGCTATATTTTTCGATACTGTGAGAAGATACTTTGAATTTAGAGGTTATAAAGTGAAATATATTCAAAATTTCACAGATGTTGATGATAAAATGATAAAAAAAGCTAATGAAGAGGGAGTGACTCTTCAAGATATAGCTAAAAAATATATAGACGCATACTTTGAAGATACAGCAAAGATTAACTTAAAAGAGGAGGGGATGATAAGACCTAAAGCAACCGAACATATCGGCGAAATGATAAAAATTATAAAAACACTGATTGAAAAAGGTTATGCTTATGAATCTCAAGGAGATGTATATTTTGACGTAAACAGTTATAAGCAAGAATATGGTGAATTGTCAGGACAAAGTATTGATGATTTGAAAAGCGGTGCAAGAATAGACGTATCAGAAATAAAGAAAGACCCATTAGATTTTGCTCTATGGAAAAAAGCTAAGGAGGGAGAACCTTTCTGGAATTCACCTTGGGGAAAAGGAAGACCCGGATGGCATATAGAGTGTTCTGCAATGTCAAATAAGTATTTAGGACCTACGTTTGATATCCATGGTGGAGGACAAGATTTGATATTTCCACATCACGAAAACGAAATTGCACAGTCAAAGTGTGGAACAGGTGGAGAATTTGCTAGATACTGGATACATAATGGCTATATAAACGTAAAGGGAGAGAAGATGTCTAAGTCCCTAGGAAACTTTTTTCTTTTAAGAGAGGTGCTAGAGCAGTTCGAGGGAAGAGTAGTGAGATTTTTTATTTTAAGCTCTCATTATAGAAAACCGATTGATTTTTCTGACAATGAGTTAATTCAAAGTAAAGCTGGATTAGAAAGAATAGAAAATGCTATATCTAGAGGAAAAGAGATTTTAACATCAAAGCCAGTTGAAAATGGATCAGACCTTACAGAGTTAAAAGAAATCTTGGAGATATCAAAAGATAAATTTATAAGATGTATGGATGAAGATTTCAACACTGCTGGTGGAATAGGAGCTATATTTGAACTTGTGAAAGAGTTAAATAAAGCTGGAGAGATTAATAAAATCTCTAAAATTGGATTTGAAGTGTTAGAAGATACAATTGAATATATAAGAGTTGTTATGGAAGAGGTATTTGGAGTTTTATTAAAAGTGGAGGTTCAAGTGGGAGATATGACAACAGAGCTAATTGAATTTTTACTTGAACTGAGAAGAGAGGCGAGAGATAATAAAAATTGGGAATTTTCAGATAAAGTAAGAGATAGACTTTTAGAGATGGGGATTAAAATAAAGGATGGAAAGGAAAAGACAACATGGTCAATTTAGATGTGCGTGAAGCAAATGGTTTAGTTTTGGCATATTTAGGTGATTCTGTGTGGGAGCTTTCCATAAGAACATACTTTATAAACAAGGGTTACAATATAAAAAATTTAAATAGATTGGTAAAAGAACACGTAAATGCTCAGACTCAAAGTAAATATTTAAAAAATATAATTGATGACTTAGATGAAGATAAATTAACATTGGTGAATAGATCTAAAAATAGTAACATAAAAACTTTTCCTAAATCGTGTAGTATAATGGAGTATAAAGAGGCGACGGCTTTTGAAGCTTTAATTGGCGCGCTTTATGTCGAGGGAAAAATGGAAGAAATAAATAAAATAGTAGAAAAAAACTTAGGTTAAGGAGTGATAGTAAGTGGGATTCAAATTGAAACTACCTGGATTTAGTAGAAGTATTGGAATTGATTTAGGGACAGCTAACACATTAGTGTACAGTAAAAAGCATGGGAAAATAATATTAAATGAACCATCAGTTGTAGCGGTAGAGAGAGAGAGTAGAAAAGTTTTAGCTGTTGGAAATGAAGCTAAAGATATGTTGGGGAAAACACCGGATTCAATTGTAGCGGTAAAACCTTTAAGCGAAGGAGTAATAGCTGATTATGATATAACGGAAGCTATGATAAAGTATTTTATAAAAAAAGTATTTGGAAAATATTCGTTATTTATGCCAGAGGTTATGATTTGTGTACCAATAGATGTAACAGGAGTAGAGAAAAGAGCAGTATTGGAAGCGACTCTTTCAGCTGGAGCTAAAAAAGCTTATTTGATAGAGGAAGCAAGAGCAGCAGCTTTGGGATCAGGTATCGATATATCAGCACCTGAGGGGAACATGATAGTTGATATAGGAGGAGGTTCTACAGACGTTGCAGTGATATCACTAGGTGGAACAGTTGTAAGTAAAACTATAAGAACAGCTGGAAATAATTTTGATATGGATATAATAAAGTATATAAAAAAAACACATACCTTATTGATAGGGGATAAAACAGCTGAAAGTATAAAAATGCAGATAGGAACAGCTATTCCTTTAGCAGAAGAGGAAACAATGACAATAAAAGGAAGAGATTTGATAACAGGGTTACCAAAATCTGTTACCGTTGGATCTGAAGAGATCAGAGAGGCTATTATGGATTCATTGATGGAAATTGTAACTTGTGTAAAAGATGTTTTAGAGAAAACTCCACCAGAATTAGCGGCAGATATAATCGATAGAGGAATAGTTATGGCGGGAGGAGGATCTTTGATTAGAAACTTTCCTGAACTAATTTCGAAGCATACTTCATTAAATGTACGACTGGCAGATGCGCCACTTGAAAGCGTTGTTAGAGGGGCAGGAATGGCTCTGGATCAGATTTCTATTTTAAGAAAAATTGAAAAGGCTGAAAGATAATGTTTGAAGATTTGAATTCCAATAAAAAAGCTATTGAGTTTTTACAAAAAGAACTAAGATTTAAAAGGGAAGCTGGAACGTATCTATTTTATGGAGTCGATAGAGATCTTTTAAAAAAATTTGCAAAATCTTTTGCTAAAAGTTTGAATTGTATCAATTATACAGATAATTTTTGTGGAGTTTGTGAGAGTTGTATTAGAATAGAAAGTGAAACACATGGTGATTTAGAGATTTTAGACGATATAACAGGTATTAAGATAGAGAAAATTAGAGAACTAGTTTATAGAGATTCGACAACATCTTATGAAGGAAAGAAAAAAATTTATATAATAAGAGATGTTGAAAAATTGAGAAAAGAATCCGCCAATGCTTTATTAAAATTGATAGAGGAACCTAATAGTGGAAGTTTTTTTATATTGACTTCCACAGGATTAAATGTTCTTCCAACAATAAAATCTAGATCAATACTGTTGAATATTCTTCAAGAGAGTGCAGAAGAGATAGGAGTTACTCAAGAGGAGTATAGCTTTTTTTTGGGAAAGTCAAAGGAGTTAGAGGAATATAAAAATAGTGAGATAGATTTAAACGAAGGTAATTCTTTTGAAAGAGTTGGACATAATATTAGAAGTTGGGTAGAGACAAAAGAGTTTCAATACAAAGTAGAGCTTTATAAGTCAATAAGAGATTTTTTAAATACAAAGGATTATTTAACGTTGAATGATAAACTATATTTTGTGGATGAAATTCTTCTAAATACTTCAGACAGGGAGTTAATAAAAGAGATTGTAAGCTATACAATATCTCTTATAGGAAATAGAGCTGAAAATTTAGAAAAAATATTAGAGTTAAAAAATATAGGGAGAAGCTCTATAAACTTAAAAAATTTACTGGTAACTTTTTATACAAATGTTTAGAAGAGTGATGATATAATCAC
>Trix_p1__coassemble_1854_pt1 | contig 13111 bp, 12 predicted proteins | sample Trix_p1__metabat2_low_PE_021 | metagenome-assembled genome bin Trix_p1 | reverse complement strand
ATTTGTGATTGTAATTCAGCTCTTTGTATTACACTTGACATTTTTTCCTCCATCTATTTTTCATAAGCAATTTTATATAACCCATAGAGGTCCACTTTGCTTAAATTCCTTATTATCTATTGCTTTCCATTATATCACACAGAATCTAAAAAATAAAACATTTAACTGTCTTAAAGTAATCATACAAAAATTGTTGTGGATTCTAAAAAAACATATTAGAATATATCTACAAAAGAAACTACTCTAGATACTTTTATTAAAAAGCTAACTATATTGATATGGTTGGCTTTTTTATTTGCCAAACTTTAAGATAAAAACAAAAAAGGCTCAAAAGAGCCTTTTCTGTTGGTGAAATTTAATAAAACTTTTCGTTGATTAGCCTTGAATAAATTATCAACCGAGGAAACTTATAATATATATACCATATAATATTGAAAATCCGCAAATAAATATCTAAAAATAGTGTTAATGTTCTCTAACACTCTTCAAAAGCTATTTATAATCTCCTTCCATAAATCTATAAAAAGCAGGATTTACCCAAATCTCTTGAGTTGTAACTTTTAAATTTGATTCTTTTTTCATAAAAGTAATAAAATCTTTTGAACTTTTAGGAAGGGTTAGAATATTAGCTTCAAAATCTCCATTTTTAACTAAATGAGATATTAACATTTGATATCCTTCAATTTTACCTGTTTGTATGAATGGTTGCCACCAAGATTTATAAATTAGTCCTTTTTGATTTTCAGAATCTTTTTTTGCATAAAGATCAACAAGTTTTGTAAATTTAATTTTATCTTCATTATTTACAAATTGAAATTTTAAATCATACTCTAAAGGAGTCACTACAATTTTTCCATCTTCTAAAATAATATGAGTATAATTTGGAGCTCCCCAATTCGAATTATGTAAAAATGCAGAAGTTTTAGGTTCTAGTTGAACTTTAGCATCAATACCCTCACTTTTTAAAAGAGCTATTAATTGTATAGCATGTATAATATCATTATGCCCGTAACTCACAGACAAATTTTTATCAAAGTTGGCATAGCTATTACTGTTTTTTAAATTATAACCAGTTATGAGTCCATTAGCCAAAGCTATATTTAATTTTTCAAGCAAAAAATCATCTTTAGCAGGAACAGTGTTATTCCACTTTACTAAAACCTTTTCAAAAATATTCTTATCAGAAATATTTCCTAAAGAGTTTTCATTATTATCTAAAAAATCAGAAACATAGTCTGTAATAGTTGAGTAATCTTTTCGATTAAGCATCTCTACTGAAGTTATATTTAAGTCAACCAAGACTGCTTTGTGTGAAAGAGCTTCAGGAGATTCTGTTCTAATATTTCTATATCCCTTTAAACTTTTTTCAATTTTTTCTCTTGGATAAGTTTTTGCCAATTCCTGTAATTTCAATTTTTCGATAGCTGAGCAGGGTTCAATAGTAGCAAAGGATGTTAAATTTAAAAGTATAAGAGCAAGTAAAATTTTATTTTTCATTGTATTGTTTCCTCCAAGTTGTTATTATATTTGTGTAAGCATATCCATTACAATTTTAGCAGAATTATCAGCTGCTATTGTAACGAAATCACTGTAATTCATATGAGCACTCCCGTCGGCTTTATCAGATATTGATCTAATAACAACAACAGGAACCCGATATAAATTTGCAACATGAGCTACAGAAGCCCCCTCCATTTCAACAGCCCATGCACCAAAAGTTGTTTCTAGAGATTGAACAGTGGTTTTATCAGCAATAAATTGATCCCCAGTAGCAATCGTACCGATATAAACTTTATTTTTCCCCAAGACTTTTTCTGCAGAATTTTTTGCAATTTTAATTAAATTCTCATCAGCTGAAAACTTTGTATCCACTGATCCAGGAACAGCACCTTTTTTAGTTCCAAAAACTGTAGTATCATAGTCATGTTGAACTAAATAATCAGATATAACTACATCAGTTATATTAAGATTATTATTAGTCGCCCCAGCAACTCCCGTAAATATAATTTTATTTACGTTATATTCCTCCATAGCGATAGTTGTTCCCATAGCAGCATTTACTTTTCCAATTCCAGATTTAAAAACCACAACATCTTTATTTTCTAATTTCCCTTTATAAAAGGCAATAGAAGCTTTTTCCTCTTTCTTTACATCCTTCATCTGAGAAAGTAAAATTTTAATTTCAGAATCCATTGCTCCAATTATAGCTATTCTTTCAGCTAAGGTTAAAGTAGATGTTAAGAGTGTTAAAATTAGTATAAGTTTTTTCATTAAATTCTCCCCATTAAATAATTTTGTAAAAAATAAAAAAGAGCATACAAATTCCATGGGAATATATACTCTCATTACCAACGATTATATTTATCCCTCATAGAGAACTATTTACGGTAGTTCGTAGAAACTCTTGGCCAATCCCAAGTATATATGAGTTTATTTGTGATTTTTGTAACTTTTTTCTAAGAAGATAATACCATAACTTTTTTAACAATGCAATCTATATATAATAATTATATAAATTTTTAATTTCTATATATAAAATGATATTTCCTAATATCTCTCATTCTTCTAAAAAATAATCCAAATCAATTCTTTTTATTTCATAAATTTGTTCAGTATGTAACCCTATATTGAACTCCACCATTAGTTCAACCAATTTATTTCCATCAACTAATACAATTTTCTGTGAAGTCAAATTTTCACAATAAGTTATTGCTTCTTTCGTAAACGTTGAAGTAGTTATAAAAATACCTTTAATAGCTCCTTTTCCCGCTAACGCTCCAACAAATTTCTGTACTTCTGGTCTTCCAATTGTAGTATTACTCCATCTTTTTGCCTGTAAATATATTCTATCTAACCCTAATTTATCTTCATTTATAATTCCATCTATTCCTTCATCATTACTCTTTTTAGTTAAACTTTGAGATATCTCTATTTTAGAACCTCCATATCCCATTTTTACTACTAAATCTATAACTATAGATTCAAACTTATAAAAATTAATCTTTTTTAATCTTTCTAACATTTCATCCTTTAACTCATTGTTTAAAAGCTCATAAATTTTTTCCAATCCTTCAGCAGGGGTATCTATTTGCTTTAATTCATTCTTTTTTGATACGTCATCTTTCCCTATTTTTTGAAAATTTAGAAATTCTGGATATTTTCTTAAATACTTGGCATCTAAAATTAAAGGAGGTTCTTCCAACACTTCTAATCCTCTTTTAGTAATCTTAAATTCTCCACGTTTATCAGTTCCTTCAATCAATTGTGCTTTTTTTAAATAAGTTTTAGCCCAGTTAAGTCTATCATAAAATTTCCTTTTTTTATTTTTAATAGACACAAACTCTTGAATTTCTTCCTCTGTAAGTTGAAATTCATTTGCCAATCTTTTTTCTATTTCCTCATTTGAATGTATTTTCTCATCTCTAATAGCTTTTAGAAGTGGTAACATAAGTTCTTCATAACTTGGTATCATATTTTTCTCCCAGTTCAAAATTTTAATTAGTCGATATATTTTTAGTTTCAAAAAGAGCTTAGATTTTAAAATCTAAGCTCTTTATATTTTTATCTTAAATTAGATGTATGATTTGATGGCGCCCCCAAGTGTGAATATAGTACCCATAATCACAATTTATTTTATGTTTTTAGAAAAATTTAACAAAATTTCAGAATCACTTTTTTCTTTAGCTTTCTCCAGTACCCATTCAGTTAAGCTTTTTTCTCCACGAGCTTTTTCTATAAGTTCTTTCTCTTCGATTGTTACCCTAAACGAAACAGAAATATTTCTTTTTCCCCCAAACTCTGAAACAATTTTTCTACCAGAACCTTCACGGAATCCACCATGTTTTTTATTTTCCACTTATACCAACCTCCTGATAATATCTATAATTGTCAGTATCGCTAATATGCCAATTAAATAATACGATATTTTATCTTTGATTTTTAATGCCCATAAAATTAAAACAATAAGAATTAATATATTTCTATATATTGCATTCATAACTAAAAATTAGTATAATAGAATAGAGGTGGGTGGGAGATTAATCCCCCTTGACCCAGTTCTTGAGAGTTTCAATTATTTGTATAAGTGCTAGCAACCGAACTAACCACTTATCAAAGTTGAAACTCTTCTTTTTTTTCCTCTTTTTCCTACTAATTTTTTTCACCTCCCTTTTGTTTTCATAGTTTATTATAACTTATATTTTAGAAAAACGAAGGCTTTTTTCAAAATGTTTTAAATGTTTTTATATAAAAAAAGCTGAAGTAAATCAGTGACTAAAATCACCTATTTACAGCAGCTTAAAAATCTATTTTTTAATTAATAAGTCTATTATTTTATCAAGTTTTTTATCAAGCAAATCTATTTTTTTATTTTGCTCAGTCTTTATGTACTCCAGCTCTCTAATAGTTACATAACTTTTCTTAAATTCTTCTCTAGATATTTCAAGTGCCTCAATTTTTTTGTTCATTGTATTTTCTAATTTAATAATGCTCTCATTCATATTATAATATTGATTTTCTAATTTAATATTTTTTTCATTTAAGATTTTTATATTTTTTAAAACCCCAATTATGATAGCTACGTTTACAGCTACGGCTACTTCTTTTATTCTACTTAATATATCCACTTACAGCTCCCTTTTATGTCGTTATTATTTTTATTGTGGATAAGACTTCTGCTCCAGAACTTCCTCTATTTATATGTGCGCTATGATTAACTTTTATTTGAGTATCAGCTCCACCTAGTTTTTCCAATTCTGCTGCACTTAAATCTATATTTATACTGTGTGTTCCTCCCCAGTTATTACCACTTCCAAATATATTTGATTTTGTTATTTTTTTTGTAGAGTCTTTAGCGTTTGAAATAATAACTTCAGCTCCCATATAATCAAAATTACCTAAAGAGCAAGTACAAGTTATATTAATTGACAAACTTTTTATAAAACCAAAATTTTCTACCGTACTTATAGCTCCGCTCCAAGGACTCCAACCACCGCCAGAACTACCATTATAATAAGTTATTGTAGGCAACGTCATTGTCCCTGTTATAACAAAAATTTCTTTTATATAATGCTTGATATTATTTAAAATAACATAAAATTTAGTTCCCGGTTTTGTAAATTCTTTGTTAGGAGTTAATTCTAGGTACTCGGTTATTTCATCTTTTTTTAAAAATATTTTAGGACTATTTGCCATTTTTCTAGTTACATATACTTTATTCCCTATTTTAAAATTCATAATTTATTCCTCTATTCCTACAGTATATCCTTGTAACGTAAATGTGCTTGTAACCTGTAAATCATCGACTGAGTTTCCCCATGTAACGTCTCCATCTCCATTATTTATTAAAATTTGTTTTAAATTTCCTCCAATGGGGATATGTTTGTTTCCAGATGTTGTCGGATGTATATAATTATTTGCATCAGTAGCGATATTATCTAATTTAAGTTTATCATCTTTACTCATATGTCCATTTGACGTATCAGAAGCTAATAAGACTATATGGTCTAACAATATACCTAAGAGCGTAGTTCTTCTAATTCCAGCTTTTAAACCGTTATCTAATGCAAATGCTCCTGTCATTTGTATATCATAAAAATAGCCTGTTTCAGCCACTTTTACAACATCTCCAATTTTTAAATATTTATTTACTTTCATAGAATTTAAAGTTCTTTCTCTTTTATACCCTTTTCGATCCAGTATCTTTTCTATTAACTTCATTATTATTCCCCTTTCGCTAATTCGAAGTGTGGAGAATCCCAACCCCAATCATAGCCGTATATCAGCTTAATTCCTAGCATGTCAGCACATTTTTCTCCACTTTCTCTTAAAATTTTCCATCTAGAGTCATCATTCTTATCTTTGTTTGTCCAGTCCACATAATAAATATCAACTGCTCTGGAATCTTTTTCTGGAGTACTTAAATCATCTTGATGACTACCTCTTTTATTGTATCCATCTATTTTTGAAGTACCTTGCTTATAATATTTATTTTGATCCTCATCTGACCTAAGTCCCTCGTTAACGTAAAAATCAACAGGGCAAGTAGCTAACATGTATCCTACCCACAAACTTAATTTATAATGTAAATGTTTACAATTATCTCTCGTTCTTTTGCTTGCTTTGTTCATAAGTCATAACCTCCAACCTTCTATCTATATTGTCTATTTTTGTTCTTAAATCAGATATCAAGTATTTTACTATCCACAATAAAAAAATAAATGAGACTACCAAAGCTCCTAATTCAAATAAACTTCTTATACTGTTTATTTCTTCCATGCTAATCCTCCATTTTTTCTATTTCTATATAATATTGAGGTTTATCTACTCTAGGTTTATTTCCATAGTAAGACCAGTCATTGCACAGACTAATAGAACTACCTATTTCTACTCCATCATGAATTCTTTTGAATATTTTTCCAGTGTACCCTTCGGATAAAAGATATAGTTCTATTGCAGCTAGATTTTCCAGCCCTGCATACATTATATTTTTTTCAATCAGATAATTAGGATCATACTCGTCTTCAACTTCTACTAAAAATCTCTCATCTATTTCATCTGTGTTAACAGCGTTTCCTAAATTATTTCCACTTCTTACATCTCTAAAAATATATCCCGTATTATTTTTAGCAGATAAATTAGACCTATAGAAATCTAATCCATCCATTGTTGTTATTCCTGCATATATCGCATTATCATGTTTAAACATATTGCCCTCCAAGTGGTTTTTGAGAAATTCCAAATATATTGTCAGCATATTTATTCCAATTTGTCGCTTCCTTGTATGCCTCAACTGCTTCATCAGGAACATATATTTTAACTGTTGTTGGTACATTATAAAAACATCGTGTACTAATAGTTGGTGGAATAGAGCCTCTAAAAATAACTTCTTCAAGTTCCCTACACTCCTCGAAAACATCTGTTAATGTTGTTACATATTGAGGAATTGAAGTCTTTTTTAATTTTAAACAATAATAAAATGTTCTAAGTAATGTCTTAAGTTGTGGAGCTTCTTCAACAAATACAGCTTCTTCTAACTGCAAACAATTTGAAAATGTATCATTTGCATTTGTTAGTTCAGGGACATTTTTTGGCATAATAATCTTTTTCAATCTATTAACTGTATTAAAAGCTGATTCAATAGTTGACAACACTGGCGTATACTGTGGCATTTCAACTTCATCTATATAACAATAAGCAAATGAAGATGATAAGTCTATAAGTTTAGACATATTTTTCGCAAATGATATTTTTTCAAACGTAATCCTATTTGAAATACAATAAAAAGCTTTTTTCATTACAACCATTGTCGAAGGAATAGTTATTGTTTTAGGCAAATTGGTACAGTTTACAAAAAAAGAATCAGGAATACATCGACTTCTTTGAAAATAGTAATTAAAAACTGTTTTTGCATAGCTTGGCTGTGACATTTTTATTTTTTTTAAAATATTTTCAGAAGAAATACAACTTATTAAGTATTTGCCAGCTTTCTTATAAGTTTTTGTTACTATTTTTTGAGCAATTGCTTGCCCTAATAAAGTAGTAGTTCCGTCACCCCAATCGATTTTATTTGAAGGAATATCTGTTGAATTTTCGTATGGAAATTGATAGTAAAAGTTATCTGTTAGAATATCCACCCACCAACCTATTTTAGGTATGGTTACAACTAGGTTTAAATTAGGAAAAATATCTCTAAATGAATTAATATCTAAACTATCTTCAGTAACAACAGTAATAGTCCCTTCTAATACTGCATATTGAGTTTCATAGCCATTTTCGTCAATTCCAATTAAGTTATTTTTTATTTTATTTAAAGTCTCAAGAGTGATACTATCCGACTCTTTCAAACCAGTTACTCTAAGTTTTGCAAGCTTACTATTATTTTCAATTAAATCTGTTATTAGTTCTCCTAAATCAAATTTAGATGAATCTGTAACCTCTATCCTCACTGTATTTAGATTGCTGTTACTTTCAACTTGTAGAATTTCAAGGCTATTATGTCCGATTAAAGTTATGTTACTTACCGTTTGTGGTAATGATATATTTTTTAAATTTCCACCTTCAGGAAAAATCCCCATTGTTATTTGTGTGTTGTCGGCATAAAAATTTTCTAGTTGAATACAACCACTTAAATCTAAAGCACCATCTAAATTAATACAATTTCTTATATCTAATGACTTTAACATGGTATTATTTCCAAGGTATAGAACTCTCAGATTAGGATTTCTATATCCTTCTATTTCTGAACCAATTTTTAAATTTGTTATTTTAGCAGCTTTTCCTACGCTTATATAACTTGGATATTTAGAAGCAAGCTCTCCTAAATCCAATAACTTAGATGCACCATAAATTATTGTATTAGTATCTGTAAAAGTCATTTCACCTGGAGATTCTAATTTTGTGATTTGATCTTTAAAGGCACGCTTTCTAACGGTTGTATTTTCATATTTTGCAGTTAAATATTGATCATATGATGATACTAAATAAAAACTAGGGTCAGAGGGAACAACACTTAATGTTTTTTCTATGGTAGTATTGGATTCGATTTGTTCTGGGGTTGTTGGATTTTCAACTACAGTCGGTACATTTATCCTCATTGTTATGTAATCTGAAATATAATCTCCTGCATTATATTTTGAATCCATGTAATTAAATCTATTTGAAAGCCACCATTTTCTATGTTCCTCTCTGCTTCCTTGAGCTCTTTCTAAGTATTCGCCGGTTTTTTTAAACTCTCCAGTAATTTGGTCTAAGATGCCTTTTGTTAAAGGTTCAATATATTTAAATTTGGCATCTTCATTATAGATTGTTTCACACCATTTATCAGATTGCTCTAAGTTTAAATAATCAATAATATCCTTATAGTTTATAGCACTTCTTATTCTTTTATACATAGCTTGTATTTCAGTTTTCATTGTGCTATCTACATTTGTCCATAAAACTGATAGGGCTTTATCATTCCATATAGGCAAATCTCCTTGTTTATCATAGTATTCGATTCCTGGATCAAATTTAATAATACCGTTGTTATCAAGACCCAATACAGTGTCATTATCGTAAAAAATAAACCACCATTCCAATCCATCCCAAGTTGTAGCAAACATATTTTTAGCCCTTTGATCTACCATTCCAAAAAATTCTGTCATACAGTGATAAAATATTAAAGCATCCATATTAAAATATTTTGAAGCCTCACTCTTAAACTTTTCAGAGTTATTTTTTGTAGATAAAATCCAGTCTGTTAGTCTTTTATAATTTTCGGGCTTTTTAAGTCCTTTTTTATAGGCTTCATTCAAAGTATCATCATCTGGAAATCTAAATTCAAAATCTTCTGTCCAAGCTGCATAAAGCTCCTCTTTTTCATCTATTTTCATCTCATCATAATCAGATCTATTAAATGTTACTCTATCTGAGTTATTATTTAAAAATTCTACACACTCACATTCTGGGTATAATTCTGTGTTAAATCCAAATACTTCTTCGGTTGATTTGTCGTTATTGAAGTTGTACTTTCCTATAAAAATAGGTTCAGATATGTCATTTTCTTGATGGAAAACTAAAATAGGAAACCCATCTATAGTAGTTCTTATATTTATTTCTTCGTTCTTTCCTTGTTCCAATTGAGGTGGTGTTAATATATTTAAATTCAACATAGTATCATGGATAATTTTAGCGATTCCTGTATTATGAGTTCCGGAAGATTCTGCAAAATCAGCTTTTAAACAAAAACAATCAACTGGAATAGAGGTATCTCTAAGATGATATTTATTTTGTTTTCCAAGTGTTTCAGTCATTATTATTCCGAGAGTTTTATCAAATTTAAATTTATAGTTTTTTCTAGGATAATATTGTGAGGATGTACCTTGGACATCATTAGTTACATTATCTGCAGTAAATGAATTTTCTGGATTTTGCCAATCTTCATAAGTAATTTTACATTTTTTCTTATCTCCTTTGAATTGAGGAAGACTACCTACAAACGTAAGAATAGGCATTTGATTAGCAACCTTGTTATAATCAATACTTCCTGATGAGTTATAAATATTATTTTTATTATATATTTCTATTTTTTCATCAACATTACTCATGTCCGCCATATAATTATTTAAAATTTGATATTGATTTAGATCTCTATCATAAATACGAATATTGTATATATCAATTTGTGAATAATCACTGTTAACCGTTATTATTTCAGGTATACTTTGCATGAAACTATCTTCATTAGCATATTGATAAACATTTGATAAAATTCCATTTAAATATAGTTGAATAAGCTTATCAGATGAATTTTTTTGTATAACAATGGATGCTCTAACTTTTTCTCCCTCCTTATAAAATAAATTTAGTTTTGATAGAGCTGAAGAAAACAATATATTTTGTGGAGTTATTCTGAAGCCAATTACTCCATCAAAGCATGTTAGTATATCCTTATCAATATCTTCAACTAAAGAAGTTGAAAACTCTATTTCAATAGTTTTTCCACTTCTTTTTATATCATCTTTAAATAGTTGAAATGGAATTTCAATTTTTGCTCCACCATTTAGCCTTAAAACAGAGTCATTCTTTGAATCTAAAAGCCAACCATTTGATAACCAGTTAAAGCTCTCAAATATCACTTCTGTATCGCCACTGACCCAAATATCTTTATTTGAATCCGAGTTGCTTCTATCTTTAGATGTTAGAAATAATTCAAGTCCATTTATTTCAGCATCTATATTTATATTTGATTCAGAAACATCAATTACAAGCTCTCGTGATATAGATCCAGACTTAATAACTATACTTTGACTACCAAATTCATCCATTCTTATTGATACAACTTGTTTTCTTCTATCCACCTGCATATTTTTAATAAATATATTATTTTTTTTAAGTTCTACAGTTGAGGTTGGAGAATTTGGGGTATATACCAAATATGTTATTAAAGCATTTTCATATTGCTTAACTTCTTTGTAATATGAATCTATTGCAATTATTGGTGTATTGTTATTTGAATCTATACATATAATTTCATAGGTTTTAATATTGCTTCTAGTTTGAAACTCATTTAATGTTGCTTCAATATATATTTCTAAAGTATGAACTCCATGTGGCTGTTTTGGGATTATTATTTCTAATTCTCTATTATGGATTGATGTAATCTCAGTGTGAATAATATTTCCATCTAGTTTAAATACTATAGTTTTTTCTAGATTCGCTCCAAAAGGAATATATCTTAAAATTATATTTCCATCATATGCTTGTGTTGTATCTAGAATAACATCTACACTAACTTCTAGAAACTCAATCTCATAAAGTAACTCTCTATATGTGCCGTATTCATCCTGAACAGATATTTTTATATTATTATTTCCTTTTGCGATATATTTACTAATTTCGATATTATTTCTACCCTGATTAATCTTTGATGAGAAAACTCTTTTATTATTAATTGTTAAACTCATTGCTCCTTGGCCCGTAATTTCTCCAGAAGATAATTTAGATTCAAAATCATATATTAAAGATAATTCTCCCCCATATATACAACTTATTGGGTCATTGACTTTTACTAGTTTCATTAATGTCGATGAACCGCCACCGCTACCACCGCCAGAAGGTATAATTAAGTTTCTTTTTTCCACACCATTAGAAAGAAAAACCAACTTATTTCCTTCTCTAAGAAGAACATCATCAAATTTCTCATTTAACTCAGGAGCTCCATTTTCTATAATTTCATTTGCATATTCAGCTATAAAAGATTTTTGTTCTTCTGTAAAAGTTTCAATTTCTTTAAAAAATTTTTCCATTTCCTCTTTTACATAAGTTGGAGGAAGTGGATCTATTATTTCGTAGTTCACATCTTCGGTAAACGTTATTTCCTCATTAAGGATTATTGAATTATTTTCAATAGTATAATGTACTCCTCCTATGTACATATCTCCATCTATATGGAGCAAAGCTTTTTCAGTTAAAGGTAAAAATTCCCCTTCTTGAATTTGTATTATATTTGTATTTTTTGATAAAACCCCCTTTATTTTTCTGAATCCAATATTTTTAATCGCTTCTTTGAAACCCTCTAATATCTCTTTAGTTATAAATCCTTCTGGGTTAATTGATTGATTGATTTTTGACTCTGTAGATATAGCTGAATCTACTGTAAATGTGTATGTAGCTGGAACTATTTCCTCTTTTGGTATAGTTTCTCCATCATCATTTGTTGTCGAATATGCGAATAATATTTCTTCTTCATTTTCAAACTTAGCATAAATACCAAGCTCTTTCATTATCTTATTTTCTGTTATACCTATATTTGTAAATGCTACCTCAATTCTTAAAAAATAAGTATTTTTATCATTTACGATTCGTACACTATTAAGAGGAAATTTAATCCAGGAGTTTTTAATTTGAAGGGCCCCTTTTATCTCTTCTACCAATAACTTTTCACTTCCTAAACTTGCACTAGTAAATATTATTTTCTTATCAATATTTGCATTTGAAGAAAGTAACATCTCTTGTCCTTTTGTGGTTAATGTTAAACTATTAAAATAACTCATATTATAAAGTCTCCTGTCAATATTTTCTCTTTATGGGTATATATTCCACTTGCAAAATTTAAATTTAATTCTGCTTTTCCATTTTTTGTTAATTGTTTTATGTGCTGACTTTTCTTTTTAGTTGTTTCAATCATTTTTAAAATATCTTCAATTGATTCATTTATACTAGCATCTGAAATATTAATATTAAAATATCCTGGTTCAAGTCCAACTTCGTGCCATTGATCCACTTTAGCACCTTTGAAAAAAGTTCCTAATAATGTATTTATAGCCCCTACAGTTCCTTTTTTCATGTGAGTTTGAATAGAGTCTTTACAGACTTTTCTTTTTTCTTCTAAGGTATACTTTGGGTTATAATAATCTATATGTAACTCTCTACTTAACAAATCAAGTTCAAACTCTTCCATTTCATCTACTCTATCAAAATGAACTAACCTTCTAAGTTGATTTACCAAGTATCTTTGAATTAAAATCTCACAAATCTTAAATACATCTTCATATTTATCTTTAGCTAACTTAGGAGCTAAATTTAAAAGACTTTCATCAAATATGGTTTTCATTCTACACCTCTATAATTT
>Trix_p1__coassemble_1802_pt1 | contig 13711 bp, 11 predicted proteins | sample Trix_p1__metabat2_low_PE_021 | metagenome-assembled genome bin Trix_p1 | reverse complement strand
TCCCAAAGTCTATCCATCTGTTCAAGAGTTGCTTCTTCCAAATCACAATTTTTTTCAACATATCTAAAACGTCTCTCAAATTTATTGGATGCTTCATTTAGACAAAGTTCTGGATTTACGCCCAAATGCCTAGATAAGTTAACCAAGGCAAAAAACAAATCTCCTAACTCCTCTTTAGCTTTTTCTTCGTCCCCAGACATAATTTCGTATCTCAGTTCACCGATTTCCTCTTCAACTTTATCTATAACTCCATGAACTTCTGACCAATCAAATCCTACTTTAGACGCCTTTTTTTGAAGTTTTTCAGCTCTTAAAAGTGCTGGCATCCCCTTTGGAACCCCATCTAAAATTGAAGCTCTTTCTGCATGTTCCTTTTCTTCTTTTTTTATCTTTTCCCAATTTACTAAAACCTCATCTGAAGTCTTAATCTCTACTTTTTTCCCGAATACATGAGGATGTCTTCTAATCATTTTTTTTGAAATAGTATCAATCACATCCTCTATCTTAAACTCTCCTTGTTCTTCACATATATTGGATTGAAAAACTACTTGAAGTAATAAATCTCCCAATTCACCTTTTAGTTTTTCACCACCTTCATCCATAGCTTCTAAAACCTCATACGTTTCTTCCAGTAAATGGGGTTTTAGACTTTCTAAAGTTTGTTCTCTATCCCAAGGACAACCATCAGGTTCTCTCAATTTTTTTATAATCTCTATCAACTCATCAAATTTTTTCATTCAAATCGTCATCTCCTCTGTACCAATATAAAAATTTTAAAATATCCTCAAAGTAATATACTCCCCCTTCTTTTTGAGAGTATCTAGCTTTTTTGTCCTCAATAAGCTTTAGTAATTTTTCAAAGTTTACATAATTATTATCAAATTTTAAAAAATATTCTCCCTCTTTTTCTATTATCTCCTCAATTTTCAAATCTTTAGCTAATATCTTTACCTCTAAATACCTCAATAAATTTATTACCTCTTCAGGTAACGCACCAAATCTATCTACCATCTCCATTTTTATTTCAAACAATTTGTTTAAATCCCTTGTATCAACCAATCTTCTGTAGATTATTAATCTTTCGTCACCTTCTATATAATCTTTTGGAATATAGGAATCCTCTTTCAAAATAATTTTTGTTTCAAAATCTTCTTTATAATCCCCTTTTACTCTAGCCACCTCTTCCTGTAAAAGTTTAGTATAAAGGTTATATCCAAAAGTTTCCAAGGCACCATGCTGCTTATCTCCTAATATCTCACCAGCCCCTCTTATTCTCATATCTTCCAACGAAAGTTTAAAACCCCCTCCAAATTCTCCAATATCTTTTAAAGTTACCTCCCTCTCTAAAGCTTTTTTACCCAATTTTTTATCTTTATCAACTATTAAATAACAGTAACCTTTTCTCTTTCCTCTTCCTACTCTTCCACGAAGTTGATAAACTTGCGAAAGTCCTAATTTATCTAGTCCCTCTATCAAAATAGTATTTGCATTCTCTATATCAATTCCATTTTCTATAATCGTAGTACTCAATAAAATGTCAATGTCTCCATCTTGAAATTTTTTTAATTTCTCTTTTATATTTTTAGGTGTCATTTTTCCATGAATATAATCCACAGTTACAAATTTAGGAAGTATCTTTTTTAAATCATTTAATTTATCTTCTATCCTTTTAACTCTATTGAATATATAGAAAACTTGTCCCTCACGAGCTATCTCTTTCATGATAGATTCCCTAATTTCTTCTTTATTGTCACCTATAAATTTTGTTTCTATGGGTGTTCTTCCCTCTGGTGCAGTTTCTATAACGGAAATATCTCTAATACCCAATAGTGCATAATTTAAAGTTCTAGGGATAGGGGTAGCTGTTAAAGTTAACATATCTACATTATGTTTCATTTTTTTTAATTTTTCTTTATCTTTTACTCCGAACTTTTGTTCTTCATCAACTACTATAAGTCCTAAATTTTTAAATTTTAAATCTCCTGATAAAACTCTATGAGTCCCAATAACAATATCTACACTCCCATTTTCAACTTTCTTTATTATTTCTTTTTGCTCCTTATCTCCACTTAACCTACTTAACAATTCAAGAGTTATCGGATACTCTTTATACCTTTCCACAAACCTATCATAGTGTTGCTGGGCTAGAACTGTTGTTGGAGCTATTATCAAAACTTGCTTTCCATCCATAACACACTTAAAAGCTGCTCTTATAGCAACCTCTGTTTTTCCATAACCCACATCCCCACAGACAATTCTATCCATGACTTTTGAGGACTCCATATCTCTTTTAACATCTTTTATAGCATTTTTTTGATCTCTTGTTTCTATATATGGAAATTTTTCTTCAAATTCCTCTTGCCAAACTGTATCTGGTGAAAACTTATAACCTGTATGGAGAGCTCTTCTAGCTTGAATCTCTACAATCTCCTTGGCAAATTTAAGCATATCCTCTTCTAACTTTTCTCTTCTTCTTTTAAATCCTCTTCTTCCCAAATTATATAACTCAGGTGTTTTACCAGTTGAGACTAAAAATCTTTCTATTTTATTTAATCCTTCAATCGGTACAAATAGTCTATCTTCATCAGCATATCTTATAGCCAAGTAATCCTTTCCATCAATCTCTTGGATTCCTAAATAAATTCCAACACCATAATTTTCATGAATGATGTAGTCTCCTTCTCTAATTTGTGAGATATTTTCATATTTTACGCCATCTTTTGTACTTAACGACTTTATCTTCTCTGTGTCTCCTTCGCTTTTAATTACATCTATTTTTTTGGAAATATTTTCTATCTTTTCATACAGTTCCCTGATTTCATTCTCTTCATCTCTCTTTCTAACTATGGCTTCTTCCAACTTATATCTGACTATTTCAGCATTCTCTAAATAAATATCACAGTTCCTATTTTTCCTTATCCTCTCTAAAAGTTCTATAAAATCTATTTTTTCTAAATTATTTTTGTTTATATACATATTTACTCTACTTATTTTTTCAAAACTTTTTTGATCCATAATAGAAAAATACGTTATTCTATCAATCTCGTCCCCAAAATACTCCACTCTAATTGGGTGCTCCCCGTTCAAGGGATAAATATCCACAATATCCCCTCTAACTGAAAACTCCATTCTTTTTTCTACTAAATAATTTTTTTTATATTCATTTTTTTCTAAAAGTTCTATGAGTTCCTTTCTTGTTATCCCCTCTCCTAATGACAGAGTCAAAATATCACTATTTAAGGAATAATGGGTCAAAATACCTTCTAAAGATGTTAAAATTATCAATTTTCTATTATTTTTTAAACTTTCTAAAAGCTCATAATTTACTCTATAATAGTCATCCTCTTCTTGAATATTTGAAAGTTCAATTAAATCAATCTCCTGCTGTTCAACTATGTTTTCAAAATAAATATCTATATTTTTATTAGAGGATCCTATATACACCACACTATTTTTATTATCTATTAAAAATTTGGGAATATCTTTTCTGAACATAATATGCCTCCTAATTCTTTTACATTTTATCCTTATTATACATTATTTATCCTAAATTAAAAGAAAAAGAGATTGAATCACTTCAATCTCCTTTCATGTATATAACTTAAAATAACTTTAGAGCTAAATTATGCAAAGAATCCAAATACCATAGACCCTAGAATAAGCATCATTGCTCCTCCCACTCTTGATGAAATTTGTGCAAAAGAAATAAGCTCCATTCTATCTGCCGCTCCAAGAACCGCAATATCTCCAGATCCACCTCTATTAGCCATACATAATCCAGCTGTAATAGCTGCCTCTACTGGATAGAATTTCATTCTTCTAGACGCTAACATAATCAATAGAACTGCTCCTAAAACTATTGCTAAAGCAATCACTAAGTTAGCTATAGATAGAGAGTTTATGATTTCTTGTACATCTGTACCAAATCCTACTGCCCCCATTAGTACCCAAATAGTATATTTTGAAAAATATACTTGAATCTCTTTTGACCCAGCTTTTATCGCTGCAGGAACGATATTTAATATATTTAAAACAATCGAATAAATTACTAAAAAAGCTAATCTATGCATTTCAAAAGGAAATCCTAACGAAGTCCATATTACTCCTGATATATGAGAAAACATAAATAAAACTCCGATAAAAGCAAATGCTGACGCAAGGTCTTTTGCTGTAACTACTACCTTAGGTCCCGCCTCCTCCTTTACCGCTTCTTTCGTATCATCCAATATTAAATTTCCATTTCCTGTTAAATTTGGATGCTTCTTTCCAAGCTCTTTTAAAAATGCTCCAGTAAAAATAGCGATAACATTGGCAATTGTTAATATAGAGATTGCAAATGCGAACCAATCCTTCGGATTTCCACCAGTTTTTTGTGCCCACATCTCTGACATAGGGATAGCTCCTGCTCCAGTTCCTCCCCCCATTATAGGTAAAACATAGTTCATAATAATATCTAAAGGTTCTTTTCCAAATAAAAGTCCTGCTCCTATTCCACCTAATGTAGCCCCAACTACTCCAATTAATATCAATGGAATATACCCTGCTATCGATTGAAGAAGAGTCTTTCTATTAACTGTTAAAACTGAACCAACTATTAAAGCTGGGATAAATAACTCTAAAAAGTTCACTGGTTGCTCACCGTAAAAAACATCAATCGCCTTTAAAACTTTTGTTGGAATTAAATTATAAGTCCCCATTACCGCTGAGGCAAAGAATACTAAAACCGTCCCTCCTCCAATATAGTCGTTCCATATTGGAATTCTATCTCCAATTTCACCAAATAAAATACCAAATACTGCCAATATACTAAATATCACTAGAAAATTACCTCTTAAAAAAGCTGCTTCTTTTCCACCAAAAGGTACATACACAGTTAATGCAACTATTGCTAATAGTCCCAGAAACATTTGAATCGATAATCCGCTCCACTTTGACTGCTTTGGATCAAACAGTTCTTTGAAATTTTTTTGTGCCATTTTTTCTCCCCTTATCCCTCTAAATTTATGTATATTTTTTTGTTTTACTTATTACAAGTTACTATCTTTTTATCTTTCTAACAACATCAATTATGCTACCATCTCTGTATTCAACAACAGCTACAATCTGTTCTTCAAACTCTATCTCTTTCGGTTCTCCAACAATAAAATTTGCCAACTCTCGTAATTTATCCATAGTTACCAGCTCTATTCCAGCTCTTTGGAATTTTTCTAATAAATCAGTTCTAGTTGGATTTACAACTACTCCATAGTCGGTTACAACTACATCTACTGTACTTCCAGGTGTTACAACCGTTGTCACTTTATCAATTATTGTTGGTATTCTTCCTCTTGTCAATGGTGCAACTATAATTGATACATTTGCCGCCGCAGCGGTATCTGAATGTCCTCCAGAAGCCTCTCTTATAACTCCGTCTGAACCCGATATAACATTGACATTAAAGTCTTTATCCACTTCTAAAGCACTTAAAATAACAAAGTCTAACTTATTTACAGCTGGTGAACAGTTAAATGGGTTTGCATAAAAATCAGCGCTTACTTCTACGTGCTTTTCATTTCTTCCTATTGATTCAACCGCTGCTAAATCAAAACATTGTGTATCATAGAGCTGTCCCATCAATCCTTCTTCTAATAAATCAACAAAGGCTTTTGTTATTCCTCCCAAACCAAAGCTACACTTTATATTTCTTTTTAGCAACTCTTCCCTTATAAATCTTGTTACCGCCAATGAAGCTCCACCTGAACCCGTTTGCATTGAAAATCCATCATTAAAATATCCTGACGCTAACATTACATCTAAAACTTTCTTAGCCATCAATAGTTCTTTAGGATTTGATGTGAACCTTGTAGCTCCAGACATTATTCCATTAGGGTCCCCAATTTCGTCAACCACTACTACATAATCAACTTGTGTCTGCGGAATACTCATTGGACCATTTGGATAGTCAACTAAAGTATCTGTTATTATTATCACTTTGTCAGCGTAGGCTGCATCCACTTTTGCATACCCTAAAGATCCGCAAAGTGACTTTCCTTTCACGCCATTAGCATTTCCCATACAATCTGATGAAGAGGCCCCTAAAAATGCCACATCTATTTTTATATCTCCTTCAACAATAGCTCTTGCTCTTCCTCCATGAGACCTTATAACTGCCGGATAATCTCCTAACATTCCATTGGATATCTCTTTTGCTAAATCTCCTCTCAATCCACTTGAACCTAATCTATTTACTACTCCAGATTTAATATGCTTTACAATCCCTTCATGAGCTTTAGTGAATGAACTAGCCTCCACTCTAAGATTTTTAAATCCCATCTCAGCCAATTTATCTAAAACCATTGGTAAAACTTTATCTCCATTTCTAAAATGGTGGTGAAAAGATATCGTCATCCCATCTTTTAATCCTGAATTTCTTATTGCTTCTTCTAAAGAGTCTACAACTTTAGTTCTTTTTATAGCACCTTTTAAAGATTCTGTATTTTTATTAACAGACCCTTCAGGTTGATTAGTAAATGGAGCTTTATATGCTTTTCTTTCTCCGTAACCTTTTATTGTTTTTAAAAGATTTTCGTCAACTCTTTTATTTGTCATATTACTCGTCTCCTCCTAATCTTACTCCAGCTGCCTTTGCTAATCTCAAAACATGCTCGGCTCTTTCAATAATTGGCTTATCTACCATTTTTCCATCAACTGTAAATACACCTTTATTTTGCTCCAAAGCTTCTCTTGTCGCATCTACAATTTTCTTGGCTTTTTTTATATCAATATCTGAAGGTGTATACACTTTATGAAGTAACTCAATTTGTCTTGGATGAATTAAGGATTTTCCTGAGAATCCCATCTGCTTTATCATTGTTGCTTCTTTTATAAATCCTTCATCATTATTTACATCTGAATAAACAGAATCTAGAGCATCTATTCCAGCTGCCCTAGCTGCCATTACTATTAGTCCTCTTCCCGTAAATAGCTCTACTCCTTCTGGAGACCTATTTGTTTTTAAATTAGTTACATAATCCTCTCCACCAATAGCCATTCCAACTAACCTCTTTGAAGAAGTTGCAATCTGATAAGCATTTAAAGCACCTAAAGGGCTCTCTATAGCTACCATCAACTTTGTTGTTCCAACTGGAATTCCAGCTTCTTTTTCAATTCTTTCTACATGAGCTTCTACATCTAAAACATCTTTTGGCGTATCAGTTTTAGGTATTCTTATAATATCCGGTTGAGCTCTTACGATAAACTCCAAATCCTCTACCCCATATTCTGTATCCAAAGCATTGATTCTCACAACCGTTTCTATATCTAAACTCTTATATATTGGCTTCATTTTTTTTAGCATATTGTAAACTAAAAATCTAGCTGAATCTTTTTCTGTCACAGCAATAGCGTCCTCTAAATCAAACATTATTGAATCTGGTCTATATATATGTACATCTTTTATTACTCCTGGATTATTTCCTGGAATAAAAAGCATTGAACGTCTTAATTTCATTTCTTCCTCCTACTTCCAAGTAAATTTTTGTTGAGCTGCTCTTGTAACAACTGTTTGGATTCTACTTTTAATCACTGGCTCAATAGCCCCTTTATCAGTAACTAAAATTTTAGCCGAAGTGACTCCAAGCTCTTTCAAACTTTCCAAAATCACCCTTCTGACATCATCTCCATACTGTCCCATTACAACACTTTCAATCTCTAATTCAATTCCTGTAGCATTTGGCTCAATTATTACGTACATATCGCTCGATTCAAGAGTACCTGCCACTGCTTTCACTTTGATTTCCATCTTCTGGCCTCCACTTTATTTTTATTTAAACATTGCTAATAACACTCCCGCTGCTACCGCTGAACCAATAACTCCCGCTACATTTGGTCCCATAGCATGCATCAGTAAAAAATTACTTGGATTCTCCTCTTGTCCTACTTTTTGGACAACTCTAGCCGCCATTGGTACAGCACTTACTCCCGCTGCTCCTATCATAGGGTTTAACGTCCCTTTGCTAAACTTACACATAACCTTTCCAAAGATTACTCCTCCTGCCGTTCCAAAAGAGAAAGCAAAAAGTCCTAAAATTATTATCTTTATTGTTGCAAGATTCAAAAATGCTTCTGCATTCGTAGTCGCTCCTACTGTCAGCCCTATAAATATTGTAATTATATACATCAATGCTCCCTTTATGTGTTCCACTAAATTTGGAACAAGCCCACACTCTTTAGCTAAGTTTCCGAACATAAGCATTCCCACCAAAGGAATTGAGGATGGAATTATTAATGTCACTACTATTGTAACCACTATTGGGAAAAGTATTTTTTCTCTTTTACTTACATTTCTAAGTTGAGTCATTTTTATCTGTCTCTCTTTTTTAGTTGTCAACAATTTAATTATAGGTGGTTGAATTACAGGTACTAATGCCATGTATGAGTATGCAGCTACCGCTATTGGTCCCAACATATGTGGTGCTAATTTTGAAGTTAAATAGATTGCTGTTGGTCCATCTGCTCCACCTATAATTCCAACTGATGCTGCTTCATTACCATTTAACCCCAATAAAACTGCTCCTACAAAAGCCCCAAAAATTCCAAGTTGTGCTGCTGCTCCAAGAAGCAAACTCTTAGGATTTGCAATCAACGGACCAAAATCCGTACTTGCTCCAATTGCTAAAAATATTAGTGGAGGGTAAACTCCATATTTAACCCCTTGATATAAAATATTTAAAAGTCCATCTTTGTCCATTATCCCTTCGCTAATTGGTGCTGGTAAGTTCACTAGTAACATTCCAAAAGCTATTGGAAGTAAAAGATATGGCTCATATTGCTTTTTTATTGCTAAAAACAATAGGAATAGAGCAACTAATATCATAATTCCTTGGTTTAGTGCTATCATTGCAATTCCCGTTGTTGCAAATAGGTTATTTAAAAACTCCATTTTAACTCCTCTCTAATTCATTCATTTTATTAAGATATTGTTGCTACTAATGCTCCACCATCAACTGTATCACCTTTGCTTACAGTAATTGATTCTACAACTCCATCAACTGGCGAAACAATTGGATTTTCCATTTTCATAGCTTCCAATACTAATAAAGTGTCCCCTGCTTTTACTCTAGTTCCTGGAGTTACCTCTATAGACACCACTAAACCTTGCATAGGTGCTTCAACTTTTGTTCCACTTCCTGTTGGCGTAGCCACCGAAGTAGGTACTGCTGTAGTTGTCGATTGAGGTGTTATTATTGTCCCGTTTATCTCCTTAACTGATTCTACTTCTACTTCATATACTTTTTCTCCAATTTTAACTTTATATACTTTTATCATCTTTAGTTACACTCCTATTTAATTTAATTCTTTTATCCCTATAACTCTTACATTGGCATCTTTATCTTCTCCAGCTGCCTCTATACACGCTACCATCATTGCTACTCTCATCTCTTCACTTGTTATTTTAGATGGATCAAACTTTTCTCTTTCAACTTTTTTTGCCGTTGGTACAACTTTTTTTATCTCTTGATTTTTTTCTGCTGGGATATATTTAAACAGAGAAAGAACAAAAGCTAATATAGCTAATATTATGAACACAACTAACATACTTATCAAAGTTATTTCAAAAGATGTTATAAGTGATATTGCCCCTTTAAACATTCTTATAAATCATTCTCCTTTCAACTAAAAAATTATATTTATACTTCTATACTCTTTTTCCTCTTTAGATTTACCTCTGTTTTCTAAATATGGTTTAGCAATTTGTGGAAACATAGCATACATCAAAACATCTTCTGGACTTTTTGCCAATCTACCTATCTCCTTTGCAATCTCAGCGTATTCAGGTTTTAGAAGATCTGCAGGTCTTCCTGTAAATACTGATTCATCTCCAATAATCTTTCTCTTTATCTCTTCAGATATCGGTGCTGGAGATTTTCCATAAAGGCCTTTCACATAATCCTTTATCTCTTTTGGTATCATCTTATATCTTTCCCCAGTCAACACATTAAATACGGCTTGAGTTCCTACCATTTGACTCAACGGTGTTACTAACGGTGGATATCCCAAGTCCTCTCTGACTCTCGGAATCTCCTTTAAAACGTCCTCATACTTATCTGCTGCTTTTTGAGCTGTCAATTGAGAAACCAGATTTGATAACATTCCACCTGGCAATTGGTACTCTAAAATACTTGGTTCAACAAAATAAGCTTGCATATTTAATATTTTTTCATCCATATATTTTTTTCTAATTGGCTTAAAGTATTCTGCAATCTCTTTTAAAAGCGATAAATTAAGTTCTGGATCCCTTTCCCCACCCTCAAAAGTTCTAACCATAGATTCTGTTGCAGGTTGTGCAGTTCCCCCAGCAAAAGTTGAAATTGATGTATCAATAATATCTATCCCAGCATCTACAGCTCTTAAATAAAGCATACTTGCTATTCCACTTGTTGCATGAGTATGTAACTCCAATGGCACATTGATTACCGATTTAATCTCTCGTATCAAATTATATCCTATTTCAGGTAATAATATCCCTGCCATATCCTTTATAACAATTGAATCAGCTCCCATACTTTCCATCTCTTTTGCTAACTCTTTGTAGTACTCCGTTGTGTGAATAGGACTTATTGTATAGGCGATTGAAAGTTGACAATGCCCACCATATTTTTTAGTAGCTTCCGCCGCTACTTTTAAGTTCCTTGTATCATTTAATGCATCAAATATTCTAATTATATCAATACCATTCTCTATCGATTTTTTTACAAATTCCTCCACTATATCATCAGCATAATGTCTATATCCTAAAAGATTCTGACCTCTCAATAGCATCTGCAATTTCGTATTTTTAACTCTCTTTTTTATCTCTCTCAATCTCTCCCAAGGATCCTCATTTAGAAATCTAATACAAGCATCAAAAGTGGCTCCTCCCCAAACTTCTAATGCGTGGTATCCTACTTCATCCATTTTTTCTACAATTGGAAGGATCTCTGCAGTTGTCAACCTTGTAGCTATTAGAGATTGATGTCCGTCTCTTAGACAAGTCTCTGTTATTTTAACTTTATTTTTCAAAATATCCTCCTTGGTATTCGGTGTCCCGTATTCTGTATACAATTTATTATCTACATTAGAGTATACAATATTTTTTATTTTTGTCAAATTATTTTTTGTGTGTTTAACATAATAAAAAATATAATTTTAGTACAATTTGAACTACTTTTCTAAAAAAAAATCAGAATTTCTTCTGATTTTAACTTTCAACTTGTTTTATTAAGAACTCCTTAGCTTCCAATAGATGTCTTCTATTTATAGCTATAGCCTCCTCTTTTTTACCAGCTTTTATTAACTCAACTATCTTAGCATGATCTCTATGAGCATTCAATCTTCTATCATTATTTTCGGCTGATATTTTTCTAAATTTTTTCAAATACAGATTCAAATTATTTATTAAAGTCACTACTCTTGGAAGATCTGAAATATTATAGAGTATTTTATTAAACTCAGAGAAGTATTTAAAAACTTCTAAAGATTTCTCTCTATCGTTAATTATAGCTGCTGCTCTTCCTACATTTTCCTCTAATCTTTCAATATCTTTTTCTGTTATTTTTTCAAATAACTCCTCAAATATAACTGTTTCTAAAGCTATTCTGATTTTTACTACCTCTTCCACATCTTTTTTAGTAGTTTTTGGTACTGTTACTCCACCTTTCTCCCTTGCCTCTATAAGACCTTCCAGTTCAAGCATTCTAATCGCTTCTCTTAGGGGTGTTCTACTTATGTTAAGCCTTTCTGCAAACTCTTCTTCTACTATTCTGCTCCCCTCTTTTATCTTTCCATTTACAATTTCATCTTTCAAATAATCATACACTTGTTCACGTATTGATTTTTTCTTTTTTATAACCATCATATTCCCCTTTATATTCAATTGTCTCTAGGTATTCTCTAAGTGATTCATCAAAAATATCTAACATTTTATCTATCTCTTCTCTTGTAATTATGTATGGTGGCATAAAATATACAATATTTCCCAATGGCCTTAAAATAGCTCCCTTTCTTAAAGCTATTTTATATATTTCATATCCAGCTCTCTCTCCTGGAATTCCAACCAATTCAATAGCTCCAATTAATCCTATTTGTCTATACTCTCCAAAATAAGGAATCCCCTTCAATCTCTCTGTTGCAACGCTTCTTAAGTAATCACCTTTTTCTTTTATAACCTTCAATATGTTTTCCTCTTCAAAAATTTTCAATGTTTCTACAGCTATTCTACACCCTATTGGATTTCCTGAATAACTATGGGAGTGTAAAAATGACTTTCCTTCCGAGTAATCAGCGTAAAAAGCATTGTATAACCTATCTGTTATTAAAACTATGGACATTGGAAAATATCCAGCTGTTAATCCTTTGCCAATACACATAATGTCAGGACTAACTCCTGCGTGTTCTATCGCAAACATTTTACCAGTTCTTCCAAACCCCATTGCTATCTCATCTACAATTAAATGAATATTTAATTTTTCTGTCAATGCCCTTAGCTTTCTAAGATATATTGGTGAATATATTTTCATTCCAGCAACACCTTGAACCATTGATTCAATTATTACACCTGAAACTTTAGCACTATTTTCTGTTAAATAATCCTCCATATAAATAAAGCATTCGGCATCACAGTTCTCACGCTCTTTGCCAAAAGAACATCCAAAACAGTCTGGTCCTTTCACTTTTATCCCTTCCCTTAAAAGAGGCTTATATATATCCGTAAATCTATCCATATTCCCAACGCCTAGTGCACCTATAGTTTCGCCATGATAGGCACCTTCTATCGAAACAAATGTATTTTTCTGTGGATTTCCAGTTTGTGCATGATATTGAAAACTTAATTTTATAGCCACTTCAGTACTTGAAGATCCGTTATCTGTAAAAATAAGTTTATTGAGTCCGTCTGGTGCAACAGCTACTAATCTTTCTCCCAATTCAATTGCCGCTTCATGAGAAAAATTTGCAAAAATTATATGTTCTAATTTATCTATCTGCTCTTTTATGGCCTCATTTATTCTTGGATTACAATGTCCAAATAAATTAACCCACCAACTTGAAACACAGTCCATATATCTATTTCCAAACTCATCCTCTACATATATCCCATCTCCCTTTACTATCACCATAGGAGGAAGCTGCTCATAATCTTTCATCTGCGAACAAGGATGGAAGATATGTTCTAAATCTTTTTTTTGTAAATCACTTAGATTTCTCATTTAAGGTACACCTCTTCAACTCTAAAATTTATATATTTAATACAAAAAATAATCTTTAATTCCTATTATAACATAAACACTTTTTTATTATCTATTTTTCTTTTTTTACTGGATAAAATTCCAAGCTCCTCTCTATATTTTCCTATCGTTCGTCTCTGAGCTGAAATGTTTTTTTCTCCAAGTTTTAATAAGATTTTTTCATCCGATAGTGGATTATTTTTATCTTCGGATTCAATAATTTTTAAAATCTCTTTTTTTACCAATTCAGTTTTACTATCCAAAATGATATATTTTTTTAAACCTTCAATTTTACCATCTATTCTTATAAATTTATCTCTTAGTGCTCTCGAAATTGTTGATTCATGAAGATTTAAAGCAAATGCGATATCTTTAACTTTTAAAGTTTTTAAATTTTTAGAAAAAAGAATATAGTCTTTTGGTAATTTAAAACATATTTTCCAACTTCTAAAAGTGTATTTTGTCTTTTT
>Trix_p1__coassemble_1776_pt1 | contig 13955 bp, 13 predicted proteins | sample Trix_p1__metabat2_low_PE_021 | metagenome-assembled genome bin Trix_p1 | reverse complement strand
GTGGAAATTGACTCCTGTAACTTTAAATGTCAAGCCAATAAAATTATACTTTTATAAAGAGTTCAAATTTAATCAAAAATAATGGGAGGATTTTAATTTTATGAAAATACTTATTACATATTCATCAAAAACTGGAAACACAGAAAAAATAGCTCAAGCTATTCATAGGGGTATTCCAACTGCTACTCTTTTACCAATCTCTGAAATTATAAACTTAGATTACGATTTAATTTTTGTAGGTGGTTGGATTGATAGAGCCACTTTTGACCAAATATCATTAACTTTAGCGAAACAAATTTTTGACAAAAATGTCGCTTACTTTTTTACTTTAGGAGCATACCCTCACTCGGATCATGCTAAAGACTGCGTTAAAAATATTGAAACTTTGTTAAAAAATAATAACAATAATGTCCTTGGAGGTTACTTTTGTCAAGGAGCTATCGACCCAAAATTAATCTCTTGGTTATCTACACTCCCATCTGATCATAAGATGTCGCCTAATGAAGAGAGAAGACAAAGATGGGAAGATGCTAAATCTCATCCTGATCAATTAGATTTAGATAATGCTACTCAATTTGCATTAAATATCCTTTCTCAATGTAAGTAAAAATAGATTTAGTAAAAAATAAACAGCTTAAACCTCTTATAATATAAGGCTTAAGCTGTTTAAATTTTATAAACTTTGAAAACTCTCTAAACACTCTTTTATAAGTTCTTTTTTCTCATCTCTTGGAACATACACTGCAAATATTTCTTTCTCATCCTCAGCAAAAAATTTTATAGAATAACTTTCTCTTCCAAACATTATATCCTTCACTAAGAAAATTTCTTTTATCTTTCCAACACTCAAATGTCCCCCTATCGCTGAATCTTTGTCATGAAAATTTAAAAAACCATGAGCATAGAATCCTTTTGGAAACTTATCTTGAATCTCTAAAACAAAATTTGGCGTGACAACTAATAGAAATACTTTTTCCCATTCTCTTAAAGTGTTAAATAGTTCATCTATTCTTTCTACATCATACTTTCTCACAGTTGGCGCTTCTCTTAAAACTTCAAGCATTGAAATTCCCAACTCTTTTGCGATTTTACCTAGAGATATTTTCTCATCATTCGTTAACATATCGCTTATTTTACTTTTCATAAACCCCTCCTACATCACATTCGTAAGAAGAATATATTACATTTTAAAAAGTTTGTCAATCAAATATTTTTGAAATATTCATATAGTTTTAAATTTTCATTAAATTTCACTTCCTCTATTATGTAATTTTCACCATAATTCTCCATATCTTCATACAATTTTTTCAAAGTGATTACTTCAATACTCATAGTAAGTTTATAACTTTTTTCATCTGTTGTTTCACACTCAGTTGCCAAAATATACCCCATTGTTTTTAGCATACCCAAAATATCTCTAGTAAACTCCATTGGAATTCTTAGGTTTTCGGATATTTCCATAGCTGATATAGCCTTATCATTTTTTAGATAGTTTTCCATTAACAGCAGTAATACTTGCTCAGTTACCCTATACTTCGAAATAAAATTTATCTTTTTTATTATTCCAATTTTTCCCAAGTTATCTCTATTTTGTAAAATATATGAAAAATGTGCTCCCAGTAAAATTAAAAACCATACAATTTTTAACCATATTAAAGAAAGTAAAAGAACTGAAAAACTTCCATAAATCTTATTATATGTCGTTATTATTATCTGTAATTTTACTAAAAGCATATTACTTTGATTCAATAAAAATGAAACTATAAAGCTACTCCAGATAGTTGGCACTAGATTCACCTTTGTATTTGGTAAAACTGTATAAAAAAATATAAAAAATATCCATAGAGCCAAATACGGTGCAATTAGTTGTATAATATAGTCACTATAAAATATATCAATTTTTAAACTAGTCAATATGTTGGCTCCAATGATACTCACCGGCAACATTAGAAAAACGATAAAGTAGTCACTTACTTTTCTGAAAACACCTCTCGTTCGCCTAATTCCCCATATACTATTTAACGCCTTCTCAATCACAGAAAACATTAATACTATAACCCAGCCCAACGATAGAAATCCAACTCCTGCAATTATTCCACTTCTTGTATTTTGCAATAAATTCTGAGTTGTTTCTAATATAAGACTTACAGTTTCTTCGTTAAGTGGTGAACTTTCTGTAAGCTCTTTAAGGTAATAGTTATCTATTCCAAACCATCTTCCTATACTAAATGCTATTGCTAAAATTGGAATAAAAGATAATGTTGTAAAGTAACACAAGGTGTTAGCCCACAAATTGGAATTTGATCTCTTATAATTTTCTAAAGCTCCTTTCATTTGATTATAAAAGTGAGTCAATTGTAACTCATTAATATAATTTCTTATTTTATTTATAAATTTTAAAATCATCTCTCACCCTCCTAATCTATTCTTTTTCAATTTTACCATATTTCCTTTAATTAAGAAAATTAAAAGAACCTCCAAATAAGAGGTTCTTTTAATACGGGGGGATTATTTATTTTTATAACACTTTTTCTTTATTATATCTTTTAGACACAAACTTTCAAGAAAAAGTTTTGAAGTTTTTTTAATTTTTTATCCCTATTATACAGCTTCTTCTATATCCTTTGGAATTCCAAAGAAATATGTTATTATAAATCCAGCTACATAAGATATTCCTAGTCCAATTATATAGTAAAGAATTTTTCCTGGTACAACTAATGGAATTGCCGTTATCCCAGATGGTCCAAACGCTATTGTTTGAACTTTCGTCGCTGCTAAAAATGCTCCACCTAATCCACCAGCTATTGAAGCTGTTACAAATGGTTTTCCGAGTGGAAGTGTCACTCCATAAAGCATCGGCTCTCCAATTCCCAATATTGCAACTGGCATAGCAGCTTTTATGACATCTCTTAATTTTTTATTATGCTTTGCCTTTATATAGATTGCTGCTGCTCCACCAATTTGCCCTCCACCTGCCATACAAAGAATTGGAAATAGTGAAATACTTCCAAATTGTGTCAGTTGAACCATATAAAACGGTATCAATCCATGATGTAACCCTACCATCAATAGCGATAGGAAAGATGACGCTAATATAAACCCACCTATTATTGCTATTGGTCCTTCACTCATTATAAAAAATGAAAATATTTTTATAATTACATCTGAAGCCACTCCTGAAAAAGGCATTATTATAAATACTGTTAATGTTCCTACTATCAATATGGCAAGTGTTGGCGTTATAATTGAATCCAAAAAATCTGGTATAATTTTTCTAAGCTGTTTTTCAACCCAAGCTAGAATTGCAACACCCATTATCACCCCTATAATTCCACCTTTTCCTGGAATTAAAATACTGCTCAGTGGTACCTCTGCATTATACAAACCTAAAGCTTTTGAAAATATATTTATATTTGAACTTATCGTTATCGCTCCAATAATTCCACCTAGAGCAGGTGTCGCTCCAAATTCATTAGCTGAGTTTACACCTACAAATATTGCAAAATATGCGAATAGTCCATTTCCTAAAGTTTGAAAAAAAGTTATCCACATAGGCATATCTTTTATTCCCTCTGCTGTATACACATTTTGAAAATACCCTGCTATTCCATTTAAAAGTCCCGCACCTATTATAGCTGGAATTAGTGGAATAAATATATTTGCCATTCTCCGCAATATTGAAGAGAATTTACCCTGCTTTGATTTTACATTCTCCTTTGTTTTTTTCCACTCTTCATTGTCAACTACTATTTCCCCACAAAGTTTTTTCATTTCATCTGCTATTTTTTTACTTTTTCCTGGTCCTACAACTACTTGAATCGTATCATCTTTTATTACCTTTATAACTCCTGGAATTTCGTCTAAGTTTTTAAAATCTACTTTATCATTATTTTTAACAGAAACTCTTACTCTTGTCATACAATTGTTTATGACTGCTATATTATCTTTTGACCCCAATTTTTCAATTATTTCTCTTGCTATTGATTGATTATCCATTTTACTCTCCCCTTGATATTATTTTACTGCGTCTCTTATAAAACCTTTAGATTCATTTAGTCTTTCTAACGCTTCTTCTTTATTACATTTTAATAAAACCATTATGATTGCTACCTTTACTTGATTATTAGCTTTTTCTAATGCTTCTTGAGCAACTCCATAACTACACCCCGTTATTTGCATCACATTATTTTTTGCTCTCTCCTGCAACTTTATATTAGTAATTTTTAAGTCCACCATTAAATTTTCATAAACTTTTCCTATTCCTGTCATTGAAGCAGTACTAATCATATTTAAAATTAATTTTTGAGCTGTTCCTGCTTTCATTCTTGTAGATCCAGTCAATACTTCAGGTCCCACTTCTACCTCTATTGCCACATCTGCTACCTCTCCAATTTTACTTCTCTTATTACATGCAATTGCTATTGTTTTACAACCTAACTTTTTCGCATATTCAATGCCACCTATTGCATATGGTGTTCTTCCTGATGCAGCTATTCCACAAACTATATCATTTGATTTTAATTCTATTCCATTTAACTCTTCTATAGCTAATTCTTTGGAATCTTCTGCTCCCTCTTGTGCTTCTACAAAAGCTTTTTCTCCTCCTGCTATCAATCCCATTACTTTTGTCTTATCTACTCCAAACGTTGGAGGACATTCTACAGCATCTAAAACCCCTAATCTTCCACTTGTTCCAGCTCCCATATATATCAATCTTCCACCGTTATTAAAAGCTTCTATAATTAATTTTACAGCCTTCTCAATTTCTGGAATAACCTCTTGAATACTTTCTGGAACTTTTTTATCCTCATCATTTATAAGCGTTAGAATATCTATTATACTCATGCTATCCATATTCATGCTCTTTAAATTTCTTGTTTCTGTTGTTTTTCCTTCTAATATTTTTTCCATTTATTTTTCCACCCATCCCACTATTTTTTTACTTTTTTCTATATATTTTTTTACTTTTCTATAATCTTTTTGTATCAATCTTAGAAAAATACTATCCAATATTATCATCTGTGCCATCCTAGATGAAATAGCTGAACTTCTTAATACACTTTCTTTAGAAACAACTCCAATATTATAATCACTTAAAGAAGAAAGACTATTTTTACCAATTGATGTTATTGATACAACACAAACTTTCATATCTTTGGCAATTTTTGCAACATCTAAAACTTCTTGAGTTTCTCCTCTATGAGAAATTGCTATAACTAAATCTTTTTCATTCATTGTTGAAAGTTTCATAAGTTGCATCTGTTTACTATCATAGTGAACAGTATCTATTTTTATTTTCATTAATTTTAACTCTAAATCTCTAGCTACAATAGACGACATTCCAGCTCCTATTATCAAAATACGACCGCTTTCTCTGATTTTTTCTATAATAGTTTCAAAATTTTTATAATCAATTACTCCTACAGTACTATTCAAAGCTTCTATAGTTTCTGCTAATGTTTTTTTTGTTACCTCTTCTAAAGAATCTTCTAGATTTATATCACTGTGTATTTTATTTTTTGATGAACTTTTTTTATTTTCTAAATCTCTTTCTAATTGTAACTTAAATGCTACGTATCCTGAAAAACCTATTTTTTTTATAAATTTTATAATAGATGATTGACTTACTCCAATTTTTTTAGCTAGTTCCGTTGAAGTTATTTCTCCTATTATTTTTTTATTTTTGATCACATACATTGCAATCACTTTTTCACTTTCAGACAAATTATTTTCCAAACTTTTTATAATATTTTCAATCATATATCCGCCTTTCCAAACATATATTACAGTATTTATATTCCAAAAGCAAGAATTTTTTATTTTTATTATATAAAAAATTTAAGAATATTTTATTCTTATTTAAACAAAAAAAGTGGAGAAATATTCTCCACTAAAATACTATTTTATTTTCTTGATTGTATCTATGACAGTTCCATCTCTATATTCAACAACTGCAACTATTTCATCTTCGAATTCAATATCATTTTCTTGTCCAGTCATTCCTCTAGCAATATCTCTTAACTCTTCTATCGTCTTTATCGGAAGTTTTGAATTTTTAAACTTTTCTAACAAATCTTTTCTTAAAGGATTTATAGCTATTCCCCTTTCTGTCACAAGAATGTCAACTGTTTCCCCTGGTGTAGTCAATGTTGTGACTTTATCTTTTACAACAGATATCCTTGAATTAACCAGTTGTGATACTATTATACATAATTTTGAACCTGCCGCAGTATCAGAGTGACCACCTGATCCTCCCATTATAACTCCATTAGATTCTGTTGTTACATTCACATTAAAGTTTGTATCAATCTCTGTTGCTCCCAAAATAACAACATCTAATTTGTTTACAACGGCTCCTTTGTTATTTGCATTCGCATACATTGATGCTGACATTGTTATATGTGCCGGATTTTCTTTGGCTGATTTTATAGCATCTAAATCAAAACACTGAACATCAAATAAAACTTTAAATAGCCCCTCTTTATACATGTCAACAATATACCCTGTTATTCCTCCAGATGCAAAACTTCCACAAATTTCCCTTTGTTTCATTATATCTTTTAACTGTGCCGCCACAGCTAGAGAAATCCCTCCTGCACCAGTTTGAAAACTCATACCATTTTTTAAATATCCAGATTCTTCAATAAATTTCGCTGTTAAATCTGCAACTTTTAATCCAATTGGATTTTTAGTTATTTGAGTTGTTCCTGACACAATTCCTTTTGGATCTCCTATTGCATCTACAACTAAAACATAATCCACTAAAGTTTGGTTTATTTCAATTGTTGTGTTTGGATATTCAACTAAGTTATCTGTTATGGCTACAACTATATTTGCTAACTCTGCATCTGTATGAGCATATCCTAATGCTCCACAAGCTGATTTTCCATCTACACCATTTATATTTCCATATTCATCACTCGTAGGAGCTGCCATAAATGCAATATCGATAGTTCTCTCTCCTGATTCAAATATTCTTGCTCTTCCACCATGTGTATGCATTATAGCAGGTTTTTCTAACTTTCCTTGAGATATAGCTTCAGCCACTGGTCCAGATATATACGCTGCATATATTTGAGTTACTACCCTATTTTCTATCATTTTTACTAAGCCTTTATGACAAGGGAATATCGAACTTGCTGCTATCGTTACATCTTTATACCCTCTTTTCGCAATCTCTTCCATTACCATATTTAAAACAAAATCCCCATTTCTTAAGTGGTGATGAAATGAAACTACCATCCCATCTTTCAATGGTAATTTATCCATTAATTTACTTAAATCCATATGTAATTTTGAATCTTGAGAAGATATAGTTTTAAATTTAAAATCCTTTTTTATTACTCCATCTTTATTTGAAAGATACCCTTTGTATTGTTTTACTTCTCCATACCCTTCTATAAATTCAGGAATTTCTCTTCCTAAAATATTTTTCATTAGAACACCTCACTCTAAATTAATCTAATAATCCAATCATTTCAGCAATTTCTAAAGTCTGGATAGCTCTATTTATAATTGGAAGGTCAACCATCTTTCCATCTAAAGAGAACACTCCTAACCCTTCTTTTTCTGCTTCTTCTTTTGCTGCCATAACTCTCAAAGCATGGCTTATCTCCTGCTTTGTTGGAGAATACACTTCATGAATTGTATCTATTTGCCTTGGATTTATAGCTAATTTTCCAGAGAATCCTAACATCTTAGCTTTTCTCGAATCTGCTGCTAATCCCACATAGTCATTTGTATCTGTAAAAGGTGTATCTATTGCGTCTACCTTCAATGCCTTACAAGCGTTTACAACCTTTGTTCTGGCATAGAATAACTCCTCTGAATCCTTTGTTCTCTTCACTGCTAAATCTGCTGCTAAGTCTTCTCCACCTAGTAAAACAGCTTGAATTCTTTTAGAAGATTTTATTGTTTCATAAACAGTTTCCACTCCATAAGCTGTTTCTACTAAAGCATGAACTTTTATAGTTCCTACCTCAATACCTTCCTCTTCCTCAATTCTTTCTAGCTCTTTTTCCAAAATTGCCATATCTTCTGGAGTAGCCTTTGGAAGCAATATTGCATCTGGCTTTAGTCTAGCCATCTTATCTATATCTGTCATCGCAAATGGAGATGATAATGGATTTATTCTTATCACAACCTCTGTATCTCCATAACTCATTGTTCTCATAGCTTCTGTTACTAATATTCTTGCTGCATCTTTTTCTGTTAGAGCAACTGCATCTTCTAAATCAAATATTACTGAATCCGCTCCAAATGTATCTGCTGTTTGTAGCATACCTGGGTTATTTCCAGGCATAAATAACATTGTTCTTCTTAACTTCACATTAACACCTCACCTTAAAAGGAATATTTAACAACCTCTTTTAACAGCTCCCTCAATTCTAGCTCTTATTGTATAATCTAAAGCCCCCTTATCTTGAGCTTTCACTAAAATTGAAGTAATTCCCATCTCTTTTAACTTTTCTTCAATAACCATCTTTATATGATTTCCAAATTGCTTTTCTACAACACTTTCTAACTCAATATCTATTCCATTTTCACTTGGAGTTAACATTATAAATATATCATTAGACTCCAGTGTTCCACATTTAGCGGGTTTATTTATCGTCACTCTATTCACCTCTTAGAATTTTCTATAAAATTAAAGGAAAAGGTAGGAGACCCCCACCTTTTCCCAGAATTAAAAGTCTATTACTTTCTTCTGTTTACTAAAGCTTCTACTCTGCTCATTTCGTTGAATACGATCATGTATCCTTCGTCAACTCCCATTCCAGGTTTTGCTAAAACTTGAAGAGCTCCACATGCCATAGCTATGTTAGTAGTAACTTCAGCTGATCTGTTAGTCTCGTTACAAGTTCCTCCACAGTAAGAACCAATTCCTACTTTGTTACAGTAAAGAATTGCATCCGCTATGTTATTTACCCCTCCTAAATCTGGAGTTTTTATTTGAACTACGTGTCCAGCCTTAGCATCAGCAAAAGCTGCTATATCCTCATAAGTGTTACACCACTCATCAGCAACTAACTCGATTCCCATGTTTCTTCTATCCACTTCAGCTGTCAATGCCGCTAAAGCTTCAATTTGTTTATCTCTATCCTCTACGTCCATAGGACCTTCAATTCTTAATTTAAAAGGTTTTGCCGCATCCACTAATGTCTGTAAGTAATCTGCCATTTTTGTTGTATCACAATCAAATGCAGCTCCAATTGTTCCGTATACATCTATATGTAAAATAGGCGTGTAATCATCTGAATCTCTTAAGTGAATTATTCTATCTCTTAACCATCCAACATACTCAAGTAGTAACTCTCCATTTTTACCTAATTTTGTTTCTACATGATTTATCAAAGCGTGTGGTAAAACATCAGCAGATTTTATAATCATTTTGTCTGCATTCTCATATCTATTATCTCCTGATTGAGTGAATATAGGTCTTTTTGAAATTTCTAAACCTGTATTATAGTCTTTTTGAATAACTTCAGCCATAGTCACTTTTCTAGCTTTTGCTACAGCATCTAATAAAGCCTGAGTAATTCCATATCTTATAGCAGTATGCAATCTTTTTCCATCTAGTAACATTCCGTCAAACTCTTCAGCTAATGATTTAAAATTATCTAACTCTTTTCCGATTAACTTTGGAGCAATTTCTTTTTCAATTACTGGAATAAAATCTTTAGCTAAGAATAACGGATCTCTTCCACCGGCACCTGAATATTGCACTGCTGCACAATCTCCAAACGCCACTTGACCATCTTCTAATATTAATTGTACAGAGATTGCTTCTCCAGCTTGTCTAATTGAAGTAAATCCTTCTGTTACTGGCTCCCCTACATAAGCAAACCCATCATGTCCTGCTCCATTTTTTATAGCTCTTTGGTCATCAAAATAGAAACCTGTTTTTCCTGCTGAACATACTACATCAACTATTCTCATTTTAATTCCTCCTGATTTTTACGAGGGAGATTATTACTCTCCCTAACTTTTATAATAAATCAAATTTTAAATTATATTTTTTATTTTATAGAAATTACTTTGTTGCTGGTCTTCCAATTAACGTTCCTTTTCCCACAGCAAATATATCATCCACTGTCATTTGGAAACTTATCTCTCTTCCTTCAAAATCTGCTCTTTCTTGTAACTTAGCAGTATGGAATGCTTTTATATCCTCTGATAATGGTAAATTTCCTGCATTTAAATATCTAATCATTCCATTATTGTCTCTCGCTGGTAACATCTTTCCTGCATTATATTTAGAAGGTGCAAATGGAATATCTAAAACTCCCTGCTCGAACGCTTTAACAGTTCCCACTGCCAAATCTCCATCTCCTAATTCAAGTACTTTATCGATAATTTGTTTAACTTCTCTTTTTATCATATCTTTTTCAAATTGAACCTCTTCTGAGTTTGGTAATTTTTGTCCTCTTAATAAGTTTAATACCATCTTTGTCGCTCTAATTCCCATAGCATTAGCTTCTTTTGTTGGTACTCCAATTGCTTCGTGAGGTGTTTTTACAATAACCTTCGTTGCGCCTGCTAATGCAGCCGCTGATGCTCCATTTGAAATAACTCCAAATGCCTTAGCCTCATCTTCAGGGAACCCTCCCATCCACTGGTGGAATACAGATGTTAATTGCATATTTTCATACCCAAACTCTTTACAATATTCTTCAGCTTGCTCCATCATAGATCTCACTGCAGCAACGTCTTGTACTAAATTTCCACATTGTCCGTATCCTAAAGTGATATTTTTAACTCCTTGCTCAGCAGCTAATAAACACTCAATAATTTGAACGGCATTTGAGATTGATGGTGGAACTAATGTTCCTGTCAACGGTCCAAACGGTTCTCTGTTGATAGAAATTCCTTGCTCTTCGTACCATCCAACTAATCTATCACAGTATTGCCAATCTCTTATTGTCTGCTCTAAACTTACCGATTTTGCATAAGGAATGTTGTAAGATATTCCTCCACCTTCGTTTGAAGTATATCCAGCAGCTAGCATAATTTCTGATAACAATCTAGCATCTGGAGTTCCGTGTCTCAATTGTAAAGGTAGATTTACAGCTTCTACAACTTCTCTACAACCTTTAACTCCGTGGTTTACACCTGGGAATCCGTTAAGTAATGATCTCCCAGCTTTTTTAGACTCCTCAATTCCTTTTTCACAGTTCTCGTATTTATTTTGTCTTGTATAAGAATCTATTGTAGAAGGTAGTAAATCTGCTCCTCCCTCTTTATCTAAGAAATTTAACAACTCAATATGTTGTTCAATCAAAGCAACTCCAGCTCTTGGTTGAGCTAATGTTATATTTTTTTCTTTCGCATCTATTAATTTTTTAGCAAAATTTTTATGCTTTGGTAACGCCTTGTGATAAGCTACAGCTTCCTCTAAGTCTACTTCTTCACCTGTTGGCCACTGCTTTAAAACCTCTTCTCTCACTTTAAAGAACTCTTCATCAGTCCATTTTTTAAATTTTAAATTCATTGATTAGATTCCTCCTCAAAACTTATACTTCAATCAGATATTTTTTCATTATTTTTATTGCTAAATCTGGCTCTTTTTGAGCTAACAACCCCATGGAAGATAAGATATATGTTTTATCTACCATAAATTTTGGGTTTTCTGGTTTCAAATATATCGGTTCTGCTGGATTAAACGTACCAGCTGCTAAAATTCCTCTTGGGTCCTCGCTATGAACGATAACTCCACCAGTTCCTATTATATAAGGTGCATTTAGAAGATCCTTTCCACTTTGATTAAACATTGTTCCCATAGGTGTATAGATACATTCTAATACTCCACAATGTCTTGTCATTGATAACTCCGTTGCAACTTTAGCCATAGCTTCATCAAATAAAATCTCCTCTTTTGTTTGAGGCACCATTTTTATGTGATCATGCCTATAACTACAATGACCTTTTACATCCCATTTCTTATCCACATCATTTAAGTAATTCCTAATTTTCTTAGTTCCAGCTGCTTCTAGTAAAGAAATTGCCGAGTATCTCATTCCTAAATCTCCCTCAACAGTTCTTTTAGCAACAGGATCTTCTAACCCTTTCAAAAGCACTCCTGGCTTTGATGGTTCACCTTTTCCAATGGAATGAATATCTGTAGTTGCCCCACCAATATCAACGATTATTAAATCTCCTATTCCATCTTCTTCATCTGTTCCTTCAGATAATACCTCTGCTGCTTTTAGTACTGCCGCAGGAGTTGGCATCAAGATTCCACTGATAAAGTTCTCAGCCTTTTTCATTCCTTTTGCTTCTATTATCTTATTCATAAATACTTTTCTTATCTCTTCACGAGCTGGTTCAACATTGAGTTTATTTATCTTTGGCATCACATTATCTGCCATATAATAGTCTAATTTTGCCTCAGAAAAAATTTTCTCTATCTCATCTGATGCTGCTTTATTACCTGCTACAACAATTGGTTTTCTTATATCATGCTCAACTATTAATCTAGCATTATGTATTATACACTCTTTATTTCCACCGTCAGTTCCACCAGCCAAAAGAATTATATCTATCGGTGAGCTTTTAATTTCCTCCATCTCACGAGAATTTAATTCATACGAGTATGTTTTCATAACTCTTGCCCCTGCTCCCAAAGCCGCTTTTTTTGCTGCTTCAGCTGTCAGTTCTGGAACTAATCCAATCGCAACCATCTTTAATCCACCAGCTGCTGATGAACATGCTATTTTGTCCACAAATTCAACTTGTGATATTGGAATTTCCTTCTCAATTTTTTTTACAAGTTTACTATAGGCTTTGTCAAAACCAATCATTATATCATCTTCTACAGTTGTTATATCTTTAGCAGTTGCTAGAATTCTTTCTCCTACTAAATCTATCGCTGTCAACTTCGTGTATGTACTACCAAAGTCAATAGTTAGATAACATTTCATAGAAATCATCTCTTTTCTTTAAGTTTATTTAAATTTAGATAATTAAATTCCCAAATCTGATTTTAAATCTTCCGTTGTAAGTTCAATCGGAGTTCCTGGTCTATAAACTCTATTGAACCCCATCGCTTTAAATCTCGATTCTACTTCTGACCATTCCTGTTTTCCAACAACAATATTTCCTCCAACATATAGTAAGATATCTTTTAATCCAGCTTCTTCGCACTTTTCTCTCATTCCTTGGCAATCTAACTCCCCATGTCCATATAGAGATGATACGATTATTGCATCAGCCTTTGTCTCTATTGCAGCGTTAATGAAATCAATCTGTGGAGATAAAACTCCTATATTGATCACTTCAAATCCATTGCTTTCCAATACGTGATGTATAATTTTATTTCCTACTGCATGACAGTCAGAACCGATTACACCAATTACTACTTTCTTTCCATTTTTCATTGAAAATAACACCTCACTATTTTTTTTCCTATAAAAAACAAACTTTTATAATATATTTTATACACTACGTTTAAAAAAAACACAACATAAATAATAAATTTATATCATTGATTTTTCAATTATTTATAAAATATATTATAACTATTTACTTTTCTATCACATTTTTATTTTTTATTACATTAATATATATAATAATATGATTTCATTGATTTTTTTTTATATTTATGCTATACTTTGGTTGGATAATTTATACTAGAGCTGACAAGAGTGGGGAAATCCCACTCTTTCTTTATAGTTTTTATTTGGAAAGAGGTGAAATTTATGATAAGACTTGATAAAAGAGAGATGGAAGAAACTCTTTTAAAAATAGAAAAGATTGTAGCTCCTGCTATCGAAAAAAGAGGAGTGGACTTAGTTGATCTGGAGTATATGCAAGAGGGTGGATACCTTTATGTGCGTATCTTTATTGAAAAACCTGATGGAGATATCACTCTTGAAGATTGTGGTTCTCTTAGTAATGAGATTGATGAAGCTGTTGATGCTTTAATCCCACACAAATTCTTCTTAGAGGTTTCCTCT